>ERZ1106963.335-NODE-335-length-72228-cov-56.485500_pt1 | contig 72228 bp, 61 predicted proteins | sample MGYA00403681_ERZ1106963 | MGnify/ENA primary metagenome ERZ1106963 (study PRJEB35170, sample SAMEA104062407) | human gut metagenome | biome: human gut; feature: human-associated habitat; material: faeces | place: Denmark | collected 2012-05-03 ...
CTCTATAAGGAGTTTGCATACTCCGCCGGCAGTCTAACCGTTTCTGCCGGCAAAACTACTCTAGCGCCAAACTTCTAAAAATTCAATTAAGAAAGAACCTGCAAATTATCAAATCTGCAGGTTCCCCTTTTTTCCCGAACACTTTTTACATTTATTTGGAGTTTAGTTTGTGTTCAGAGAAATCCTTTTACGAAAATTTGCTTTAGAACTTAGCTTATTCAGATGCATGCGAACGCATTAGATAATATCCGGACGGAATAATAGAATCTCGTTGTTGTTTAATTTGTCATTATATTGACGAATTTTTCGAAATTTGTCAATATAAGTTTTTGTTAATTAAAACCGCCTGAGTTAACAGACGGTTTTTACGCCATAATAAATTATTTTCCTCCGGCCGGATCTTCAATTTTTTCGCCGATATGTTCGACCGCGGCATTGTAATCAGCCAGAAAATCTTCCATTTCCTGTTCATGTTCAATTTCTTCCTTGAGAATTTTGGCCGAAACTTTGAATGTTTCGTAGTCTTTGCCGAATGTCATTTCGCAAATCTGCTGATAGCGGGCGATGGCGCAGCGCTCGGCAACCAGATTCTGCTTAACCAGCTCCATAATCCAGTCGTTGCTCGGCGCGTCATATTTGCAGCGGGCAAGGTTTTCCCATTGTTTGGGGTCGAGAACCGGCGTGCCGCCCAGTTCGATAATCCGTTTGCCAAGTTTGTTGGCATGGTCATATTCTTCGTTGGCGTGTTCCATAAACTCGGCCACGATGGAGGTGCGCATCGGCCCTTTGGCGACCAGGGCGCCGACCCAGTATTGATAATAGGCCAGCCATTCTTCCGACAACGCTTCGTTCAATGCTTTCAAGAGTTCGTCATGATCGACTTTGCTGATTTTTTGAGCCATCTGTCCCATTTTTCTTCTCCGTAATAAAAGTTAATCTTTTGGTCTGGAGTGGAGATAATCATTGCCGCTGGAAAATCAATGCTTCTGCGATTATAATTTTTGCTGGCTTTTCGCAAAGCTCTGGTTTATGATTTTTATTATAACAGGAAGGAGTACAAATTATGGTTCAAATTGCCCCGAGCATGCTGTCGGCCGATTATGCGGCGCTGCGCAGAGATGTGGAGGAACTGGAAAAAGCCGGTGCCGACCTCATTCATTGGGATATTATGGACGGACATTATGTGCCGAACCTCACTTTCGGCCCCGGAATCGTCAAACAGCTGCGCCCCTACAGCAAGCTGCCTTTCGACGTGCATTTAATGGTAACGAACCCGGATGAAATGATTCCCTGGTTCTTTTCAGCCGGCGCCGATATTATAACCGTTCATGCCGAAGTCTGTCCGCATTTGGACCGCACATTGGAGGTTATCCGCTCCTGCGGCTGCCGCGCCGGCGTTTCGCTCAATCCTTCCACGTCCGAAGAAGCGCTGAAATATGTGCTCGACAAGCTGGATATGGTTCTGGTCATGACCGTTAATCCCGGTTTCGGCGGGCAGGGGTTTCTTGACGGACAGCTGGAAAAAATCCGGCGGATTAAGGATATGCTCGGCGACCGGAGCATTAAGATTGAGGTTGACGGCGGTATCAATCCGATGACCGCGGCCGAATGTATTTCCGTCGGCGCCGATATTCTGGTTGCCGGCACGTCGGTCTTTGCCGGCCGCGAATTTCGCAAGAACATCGAGGCTTTAAGGTAATTTTAAGACAAACCGGCTATACTCCCCCGTAAACGAACTTTGTCTGTGGAGAAAAGTCATGGCTTTGGTAATGGTCATAGAAGATGAAGAAGCATTAGCCTTGCTCTTGAAATACAACCTGGAGAAGGAAGGGTACGAAGTCGTCTGGGAACCTCGCGGCAACAAGGCGCTGGCTGAGATTGAAAAACATTGTCCGTCGGTCATTCTGCTCGACTGGATGCTGCCCGAGATGTCCGGCGTCGAAATTTGCAAGCTTATTCGCAGCAAACCGGACATTAAGAATATCCCGGTCATCATGCTTACCGCCAAAGGCGAGGAAGAAGACAAAATCAGGGGGCTTTCCGCCGGTGCGGACGATTACGTAACCAAGCCCTTTTCTGTTCCCGAACTTATGGCTCGGGTCAAAACCAATCTGCGCCGTGCTCCGGAACTGATTCAGCATAAAGAGTTCGTGTTTGAAGACATTCGCATGGATTTGGTCGAAAAGAAGGTTTTTCGCGGCGACAATTACATTCATCTCGGTCCCACCGAATTTCGTCTGCTCCGTATGCTGATGGAAACGCCGGGCAAGGTTTTCTCGCGCGAAACCCTGCTCAAAACCGTCTGGGGCGACAATATTTATGTCGAGTCCCGCACCGTAGACGTCCATATCCGCCGTTTGCGCAAATCGCTGAACCGTTTCGGCCCGGATTATATCCGTACTGTCCGCGCCACCGGCTACTCTATAGACACCGCGCCTTCTGACGCGCCGGACGAACCGGTTGACGATACCGGCGCCGATGACTAAGCGTTGTTTTTGCGGGCGGAACCTTTGAAGTTCCGCTTTTTTTTGCCGTTTTTTTTGAAAAAGATTGCTTTTTGTCTAAAATGATGCTAAGACAGAATCAAATTCCTATTTTTGTCTGAGTGTTCATTAACCGTATATATTAATTTCTAAATTCTACAATTATGAAGAATTTGCTTAAATTTTCCGTGAAGTGGGAACGTCTGGATGACAGACATTTGGTTCTCCGTTTGGTTAATGCCGATTCGATAGAATCTCGGCTCAAACCGGAAGAAGAAACCCTTGAAGCTTTTGCCGAAGGCATTGAAACTTTGGGTTTTTTGTTGAATGATAAAGACGCCGAATTGCGCCGCGGCGAGGTGGTAACTTTGGAGTTTGTCGGAAACGACCTCAAATATTTCTATATTCGGGGCAAAAAGTTTCTGACAATCCGCAGCAGCGATCCGGAATTGCTTTTGCTCAAACCCGTTTTGCCGCTCAAAGGCATTGAAACCCTGCCGGAGCTTTTCCAGCACCGGATTAAGTTTTTGGCTGAGTATGCCGGGGAAGATTTCATCAAATGGGATCTGCAGCAGGAGATTCAGGGTTGTGCGCTGGCCGTTGCCGTCTATGAAAAGTTCGTCAACGGAACCAGCCTGCTGACGGAAGCGGATTTTGCCGGCATAGGCTCACTGCTTGGCGAAGATTACAGGTTTGTCGGCGGCTGCCCGGTAAACTTTGCGCTGGCGATGGCCTTTGCTTTGCAGGTTTGCCCCGAAGGCTTGCTGCATAGGGGCGGAAAAGAATTGCTGCCCGAATTGGCAAAATGGCCGGTCATGTATCTGCCCGTTTGCGGCGATACGGCCCGTGTCCATTACCAGCCCAACAGGAATGACATCGTTTCTTATGTCAAAACTCAAACTTATTGATTATGGTAAAGTCAGAGGCTGAGATAAGAAAAGTGACCGACAGCAACGATTATTACAATTTGTATGTCGGCGATGATGAAGTGATGTTTGAAATTCCGAAAACCCGTTTTCGCGGCAAAAAGCGCCCCCGCGCCGGAGATTTGTTTCGGCTGGAACAAAAGAATGTTGAGGGCAGGCTCGTAGCCTCAATATTTGTCAACAACGAGCAGGTAGTTTAATTAACGTTTGTAATTGAAAAAAACCGCATGGCTTGGGAAAGTCGTGCGGTTTTGCCTTTTAAAAATCCGGTCAGAAAATATTTGCTTTTTGTCTATTTTGGTGCTAAACAGATATTCGATTTATTTTAAGGATTTTAGATATATTTAGTATAAACCCATAAAAAACAAACATTATGGAACCAAACAGAAAATCCAATTATTCGTACATTGAACGCGTCAACGACCATCGCAGCTGTTATCGGATCAAGACCAACGACGGCCTGAAGCTGGAACTTGACAAATCTGAAATTGGCAGATTTATTCCCCAAAAGGGCATGAGCGTTCAAATCCGGTTGTTTAACGGCACTGTTCTGCAGGAAGTGTTTCTGGACGGCATATGTGTCGTTCGGCGCAGTCCGCAAAAACTTTTGGATATTCTTGCCGGTTTGTCGGCGGAATTGCGGAAAGCTCAGGATGAATGCGAAAAATTTTCCGCTTTGGAAAATTCCGATGGCTATCTGAATTTGCCGCTGGCTTTTCGGCATCGTCTTCAGCTCCTGAAACTGATAATGCAAAAAGATTTTACGGCCGCAACGATGGAAAAACAGATTGTCGTTTGCCAGATTGCCGCTTTTTTGTCGGCTCAGACCAATGCGTTCATCGCCTGTGTCGAACGTGACTGGCAAAAGCGTCTTGGCGATTCTGTGCCGGTTTCAAAACTGAGCGAGAAAGAGCTGATGGATGCCAAACAGCTGGCGCTTGCTCTGCGGCGGGATAAACGCAACCGGTTCAAATCGGTGCGCGATTATCAGCAGTCCGCTGTTCTCTCTTTCAAGGGAAACAGCGCGCCTTATGCCCTCAGAGCGCAAGATGCCGTGGAGCGTTATCTGAGCGCCGCGCTGGCCGGATGATTTAACGAAAGATTTTTTCTCTGCCGGGTCAAACCGGTATGTTTTGTTTGAAGTTTGTACCCGCTTTTCTCTGTGAGGAGCGAAGCGGGTTTTTTATTTGATTGTTTAATTATTAAATTTTTGAAACGATGGATACAAAAAAATTTCAGGGTTTGCGGGTCGCACACGTCAAAGAGCGTCTGACCTCGTATCGTTTGCAGCTGAACGACAATTCAGTTATTGACATTCCGCGGATTGAACTGGGCGGATTTGTGCCGCAGAAAGGCATGTTTGTCCGCTACCGTTTTTATCGCGGGCTGATTTTGCAAAGAATTGAATTTGACGGCAAACCGGTTGTCAACCGTACGCCTGCCGAAATCATGAATTTGCTGTGCCGTGTCGATGCAAAGCTGGAAGAAGATGTCCGCAGACAGCAAAGCGCCTGCGAGAACGAAGATTTGGTTTTCGACGGCTTGTCGGAAATTATGAAACAGCGGATTTTCCTGGTGCAGGGCATTGGTCAGCATCCGGAAATCGGCGGATTTTCCAGAGATGCGCTGGATTACGAAATTGCCCGCTGCGCAATGGCCGAAGATCTTGGCCGCCTGGGAAAAGGCTATCTGGAAAAATTCCGAACTCTCAGCCTGCAGTCGCAGCAGGCCGTGCTGATGGGAGACATTGACAAGGAACTTATTGAAGATATCATTCCTTTGGCAGAGGCTTTCGCACAGGATTTGGCGACGGGCGTCGAAGACCCCCGGCATTCGGAAGTCCTGAAAACCTGGAGCTGCATTTTCGACTTCTCCCCCGAAAACTTTGAACGTTTTCGCGAACATTATTTCAAACGCTTGAACGAAAAAACAGAATAATCTTCCGCAGACTTAAAGCCCCGCTTTACCTTTCGGTAAAACGGGGCTTGTTTTTCCGGGATATTTTAATTGGCATGAATTAAAGTATCGGTAATCATGCCGGAGGTTACGTCGCTGTCAACCATATAGTTTATTATGGCCGAGGTTGTTGAGATAACAACCAATCCGATAATGATGGCGCTGAGCCATTTCCAGTTAATCGCACCAAAGAAACCGCCGATGGCAACCGCCGTAATTCCAAATCCGGCAACTGCAAAAATTATCTCACGCAAACCGATAAATATTTCGGCGCCTTTAGCCGTTAACGTGCCAAACAAACCGCTGGCGGCTGCCGGGGCGGAACCGGAGGAGCCGCCTGCCGTCGTTGAATGTTTTGCGGAAGACGGTAATGTCCGGGAAGACCCGCTTGCCGTTGTTTGCGATGGCGATGGTGTCTGAGCGTTTGATGGGGCGGCTATTATGCCGACGGCCTGAACCGGAGATTTGTCGGCAGCGCTTGGTTGAGGCGTTTGTTGTTCCGCCTGTTTTGTTTTCTGAATCGCTGCTTCCTGCTCTTTTTTCATTTCCTCAACCTTGTTTTTTAGCCGCTGTTCCGCTGTGGCTTGAACTTCGCTGTCACTCATGGTGCAACGTTTGGCAGTCTTGTTTTTTGGACATTCATTCCTTCTGTAGGCCTCCTGATATGCCTGGGCCGTTTCTTTGTACTTTTGGCATGCGGCTCCCTCACTGCCGGTTTTGGCAACTTCTGCAGCGCAGCTGTTGAAAGCTTCGTTGTTGGCTTTAAGTAATTTGCCGGTTTCTGCACTGATTGTTGCTGCATTCGACTCAAAGCAGCAGAAAAAGGTTAAGATAATGATTAAGGCCGATTTCATGATTTCTTCCCGTGGAATTGTCAAAATTGTCTACAATTTCAACATGACATAAAGATAAATATAAATCAATTTTTGAGAGAATTATTTTAATTATTTATAACTTTTAATTAGAAGGCATATATTTTTGTCAATCAGGGAAAGGCTGTGGGCGGCAGGATGGCTTTTATCCGTCTGGCGAAAACAAGGCTTGATATTTGGCTTATAAAACCCTAAATTTATGAGATGAAACAGGAGAGGCTGATAATGGACAATTTACCGGAGTTGCGCGACATACATGTTCCCGACGGCGTTTCGGCTTTTCCGCCGGCCTATGGCTGGTGGGTGGTTTTGGCCGGTGTCGTTGCTCTGTTTCTTCTGGCCGAACTGTTCCTGCTTCTGCGCCGAGCGAGCAAAAAGCTTTATGCGCGCCGTCTGTTGCAAAACATAACTTCTTCTTCGCCGGTCAATGCCGCGGTACAGATGTCCGAGATTCTCCGTCGCATCTGCGTTTACAAATATCCCGAGGCGGCGGCTTTGAGCGGCCGTGCCTGGCTTGACTTTTTGAATGCGCATGCCGGAACCGCCCTTTCCGGACAGGCGGCCGAACTTTTGATTAATGCGCCATATGTGCCGGCAGACACCGAAAGTTATCGTTCGGCCGACTTGGAGGCGCTGCGTCGTTTTTGCCATGCCTGGATAGGAGAAAACCTATGAATCATTTTGCTTATCCGCAAATGTTCTGGCTGTTGCTCCTGCCGTTTTTGCTTCGTGCGGTGTTGCCTGCCGTCAAAGGTCTTCATGGCGATGCTCTGCGCGTGCCTTTCATTGGCGATTTGGTCAAAATCAATCTTAAATCCGGCGGCCTCTGGGGGCGTTCAACCGAAAATCCGAACCGGATTTCCCTGCCTCTGATACTGCTTTATCTTGTTTGGGCGCTGCTGGTTTCCGCGGCGGCGCGTCCGCAATGGGTCGGCGAACCGGTGCGGATAAAGAACTACGGCCGCGACATTCTGATGGTTATGGATATCTCCAATTCCATGCAGGAACCGGATTTTGCGCTTCGCGGCCGGCGTATCGACCGCCTGACCGCCGTCAAACTGGTCGCTTCCGATTTTATCCGTAAGCGCACCGATGACCGTATCGGACTGGTGTTGTTTGGCACCCGCGCTTATCTGCAGGCGCCGATAACCTATGACAAAAAATCGGTCGAGGAAATTCTAAAAACCATGGACGCGGGCATGGCCGGCGATTCGACCGCTATCGGCGACGCGCTGGGGCTGGCGCTGAAAACGCTCAAAGACAGCCCGAACAAAGACAAAAAAGTTATTATCCTGTTAACCGACGGAGAAAACAATGACGGTGCGCTTACGCTGCCGCAGGCCATAAATCTGGCCCGGGAAGAAGGCGTCAAAGTCTATACCATCGGCGTCGGTTCGGACATGAGCCAGTCGTTTTTCGGCTTTGGCATGCTGGGCGGCCGTCCGGGGCTGGATGAAGCCAGTCTGCGGAAAATTGCCGACGAAACCAAGGGTACCTATTTTCGTGCCAAAGACACCTCGTCGCTGGTGCGGATTTATGACGCGATAGACAAACTGGAGCCCGGTCTCAACGAAAACCAGTTTGTTCAGGAAACCCGGGAACTTTATTATCTGCCGCTGCTGGCGGCGCTGCTTCTGGCGGCGGTTGTGGTGTTTCAGACAAGGAGGGCGGCCTGATGGAAGAGTTTTTCCGCGATTTTCATTTTCTGCGTCCGTGGTATTTGCTGCTGTTGTTTCTGCCGCTGCTGTTTTACTGGAAGTTTTTTCGCGGTGTCAGAAACAAGTCTTCCTGGGAGGCCGTCTGCGACAAACGGTTGCTTGATTTTTTGCTTGTCCGGGGCAGTTCGGCGCAGCGCCGGGCGGTTTCATATCTGGCCTTTGCCGGTTTTGTTGGCGCGGTCTTGGCACTGAGCGGTCCGACCTGGCAGAAAAAGGAAGTTCCCGATTTGGCGCCGGAAAATCCGGTTATGCTGCTTTTAAATATGTCGACCGACATGGCGGTCAGAGACCTTACGCCCAATCGCCTGACCCGCGCCAAGTTTGAGATTTCCGATTTGCTGAAACTTCTGCAAAATGTTCAGGCCGGCCTGATTGTTTATACCCGCGAGCCTTTTTTGATTACGCCGATAACCGAAGACCTGAGCCTGATTGAAAATCTGCTTCCTGCCGTCGTTTTCAATATTATGCCGGCCAATGGCGACCGCCTGGATCGTGCCGTTGCGCTGGCGGTCGAAAAATTTCAGAATGCGCAGTATGCTTCCGGCAGCATTGTCGTTTTCACTTCCGACATCGGCGAGCGTTTTGATTTGGCGCTGGAAGAAGCCGAAAAGGCCAAAACGGCGGGTTTTGTGCTTAATGTGGTTGCCGTGTCGCCGCAGATTCCCGAAAAGCTGAAGCTGCTTGCCGCCGCCGGCGGCGGCGTCTGTGTCGGCAGCGGTACGGCAGGCGTAGAGCAGATTGCCCGTGAAATCGAAAAAACAATCAGCGACGAACTCAAATTCAGCGAAAATCTGCGCTCCGACTGGGACGATTTCGGCTACTTTCTGCTTATAATTCCGCTGCTCTGCTGTCTGTACTTCTTTCGCCGTGGAATTCTGGTTCTGGCTTTTGTGCTGGGCGGTACGGTTTCGGCGCAGGCCGGATTTTTCCTCAACAGCAATCAGGAAGGGCTGAAAGCTTATAACGGCGGCGATTATCAGGCCGCGGCGCAAACGTTTGAGGACAGCCGCTGGAAAGCATCGGCGCTTTACAAGGCCGGAAATTATGAAGAAGCTTTTCGCGAATTTTCCAAAAACGGCGATGCCGAAGCGTTGTATAATCAGGGCAATGCGCTGGCCAAAAGCGGAAAAATCGAAGAAGCCGTTAAAAAATATGAAGAGGTTTTGCAAAAAGAACCCGGCCATGAAGATGCGAAGTTCAATCTTGAATACTTAAAACGACAACAGGAACAGCAAAACCAACAGCAGCAAAATCAGGATAAGCAGGAGCAGCAGAACCAGCAGCAAAGCCAGCCGCAAAGCGGTGCGGAAAACAATCGCCGGCAAGGACAGGAACAACAGCGGCAGGACAATCAGTCTCAGGGACAGCAAAATAATTATGAAAATCGGCAGGCTGATGATGAAGACGGACAAAGCCGTCAGGAACAGCCGCAGGCTGCCGAGGGACAACAGGATGGGCAGAATGATTCGAAACAATCCGGTCTTCGGGAAGACGAAAAGACCGGCGACCGCCGCCGGGACGCCGAAAAACAATCCGAAGAACAGAAATCGGCTGCCGCTGAGTTGCAAAAAGGCGATGAAAACGCCAAATATGATGAAGAAGTTCAGGCGCGCGCACAGCAGTACCGCGACATCCCCGAAGATGCCGGCGGTCTGCTCCGGGCGTTTATTCAAAAAGAATACCGCAAAAACAGATATAAGGAATGAAAAATATGAGGAAGATTATCAGCATTTTGGTTTTCGGCATATTTTTTTGTGCCGAAGCTTTTGCTCAGACGCTGGTTGCCAAAACCAGCCGTACCGATTTGCCCGAAGGCGAGGCTTTTCTGCTGACGCTGGATTATGACGGCAGCGATGCGTCTGTGCCGGAGCTGGGCGTTCTGGATAAGGATTTTACCATTTATTCGGTAACCAATTCCTATCAGACCAATATCGTCAACGGTCAGGTTTCGCAGCAGCGCCAGTGGCAGATTGGTTTGGTTCCGAAGGGCGTTGCCGGAACCGCGGTTACCGTTCCGCCGATTAAACTGGGAAATATCCAGAGCAATCCAGTTCAGTTGCGGATTCTTGACGCTCAGAATCTGGCTCATCCTGACAATTCGGACAACCCGGGCTATCAGGAGCCGCAGCGGGGGCCTCGCTTTGCCGTCAAAGGAGATGTCGACGACAAAAATCCGTATGTTCAGCAGCAGATAGACTATACGCTGACCCTTTATGATGCCGGCGGCCTTCAGGGCGGCGAGCCGGAGTTTATCGACGACGGCAGCAACAGCTGGCTGATAAGAAGTCTCGGCGAACCGGAAATCAACAGCAAGGTTGTCAACGGCCGCAGTCTGCGCGAAATCAAATTCCGTTATGCCATGTTTCCGCAAAAAAGCGGCCGGCTCAAGACCCCGGTTATTCGTTTTAACGGCTATTACCTGACACAGGGCGGCCGAGGTTCGGACCCGTTTGAGGAAATTTTCGGCGGTTCGCTTTTTGATGCCGGCGTCGGTTTCGGCAGCATGTTTGCCACCCGTAACCCGGTTGTGCTCAATACCAAGCCGATAGAAGTTAATGTGCGGCCGATACCGCCGGCCAACAACGGCAATTGGTGGCTGCCGGCCGAAAGCGTTAAGCTTTATGCCGAATGGAACCCGCAGCGGCCGGTTTTCAAAGTCGGCGAGGCTGTCAGCCGCACGGTTTATCTTAAAGCCGTCGGCGTGGTCGAAAATCAGCTGCCGGACATTAAATTCCGTGATGTTGCCGGTTTAAAGCAGTACCCGGAAAAGCCGGTCGCCCAGAATGCGGTTGAAAACGGTCAGGTCGTCGCCGTCAAAAAAACTGCCAACGTCTATATTCCCGATAAGGCCGGCAATATTGCCGTACCCGAAATTTCGGTCGACTGGTTCAATGTCAGAACCGGCCGGATGGAACGTGCCGTGCTGCCGGCGGCAAATATTCAGGTGCAGCCCGGTAATGCGTCGGTTGCCGCACAGCCGCAGACAACACAGCCGGACATGAACCGGCGCGGCGAAATTCTGGCCGACAGTGCCGAAGAGGCGGTCGAAACCGTAGCCGCGGAACTTCCCGCGTTGCCGGAAAACCGTTTCAGCGCCTACTATGCTGCAATTGCCGCCTTTATTCTCGGGCTGGCTGTCAGCTGGCTGTTGTTCCGTTCTCCGGCAAGGGAACGGGCAAACCCGGCGGAAAAAACGGGGTTGCGCGACAGCCGCAGAGCGGTCGTCCGCTGTGCGAAGGAAAGTGATTTCCGCGGCTTGCGCGACGCATTGCTCAACTGGGCGGCGGAAAAGTTTAAAAATCGCCGCATAACCAACATGAGCGATATTGTCCGTGCCGTAAACGTCGGAGATTTCGAAAAGCAGATAGATATTTTGACCGCGGAGCTTTACGGTAAAGGCAGCGATGCCTGGAACAGCGCCGCTTTTATTAAGGCGTTTGAAAAGGCCGATGCTTTGAAGCCGAAAGATAAGGCTGCGGACAAACCGTTGCCGGGCCTTTATAAAAACTGATAAAAAAAGCAACGATATTGGAAGTCAAGCATAAGAAAGAAATAATATTGTCATTGCCGGACTTGATCCGGCAATCCAGGAAAGAGATGTCCGGCTCAAGGCCGAATATGACAGAGAAAAAAAGCCCCTCGGAAGAGGGGCTTTTTTAACGCAGTTTTGCTTTGATCTGTTCGTAACTGTAACAGTCGGCAATACGGCCTTGTATCAGATATGAGGGCGTGGTGGCAAAAATTGCCGCGGCAGCCGCCAGTACGTCGTCGGTGCTTACGGCGTTTATTCGGCTTATTTGTTCTTCCGTACTGCGCAGACGGCCGAAATTCAACAGCTGCTCAGCCGAAACTTCAATACTGTCCTCATTGTCTTCCGCCTTTTTGGTCAGTGCGACAATCATTTGCCTTTTGGCGCGTTCCAGCTCCCGTGACGAAACCGGTTCGGCAGCCAGTTTTTTTATTTCGGCAATGACGACGTCCAAAATACGGTTAATGTTTTCCGCCTGCGCCGCGGCGGTAATTCCGACGAACCCGACATCGGTTTCATCGACGACGCTGGTGCTTATGTCATAAACCAGAGAGCGTTTGATGCGCGCTTCCGTGTTCAGGCGCGAAACCTCTTCGCCGCCCAGAATCTGCAGCGCCAGATATTTGGCCTCGCGTTTATAATGCGGATGTCCGGCCAGCAGGTCGAAGCCGAGTTCAAACTTGACTTCGCTTTCTTCCGGTCTGATATGGCGAAAACCGCCGATGTACCGCTGCGGCAGGCGAACCGCCTTTTGCCCCCGGGGAAGCTTTCCGAAATATTTTTCAGCCAGCCGTACCAACTCTTCGTGTTCAAAATTTCCGGCCGCCGACAGAATCAGATTTTCGCCGCAGTAACAGCGCCGCCGCCAGGCGTCCAGTTCGGGCTTGCCGATTTTGCCGAGCGTTTTCCGGCTGCCGAGAATGTCGCGTCCCAGCGGCTGGCCGCCGTAAACCAGCTGTGAAAAGGCGTCGTTGAAACAGTCGTCGCTGTCGTTTTCGTCTTCGTACATTTCCTGAAAGATAACCTGACGTTCGCTGTCGATGTTGGCCTCGGTGAAAGTCGAGTTGAGCAGAATGTCGGCCAGCAGTTCAATGGCGGCTTCACGGTCTTCATTCAACACTTCGATTGAAAAGGCTGTTGTGTCCATGTCCGTCCAGGCATTTGATTTCCCGCCCAAGTCAGCAATCTGTTCGTTGATTTCCAACTCGGAACGGGTAGTTGTCCCCTTAAAGGTCATATGCTCGCAAAAATGCGCAATGCCGTTCTGTGCCGGCGTTTCAAAACGCGACCCGCAGCGGCACCAGACGCCGATGTTGAACATGCCGGTCGTTTCGTCCTTTTTCGAAACGACGTGCAGACCGTTGTTCAAAACCGTTAATTGCGTTTGCATAAAATCTCGAGCCTTCAGTTTTTGTTGTCCCGATTATCGGCGCAAACAAGGAATTGTCAATATAAAAATCCTTGCCTTTATGGGTTTTTGATGACATATTGAAACCAATTTTTAACAGGATTGAGAGAAAAATATGGCACTGAAATTCGAAGTTTTGAAAAAACAGGGCAAATCGCGCCGCGGTCGTCTGCATACCAGGCACGGCACGGTCGAAACGCCGGCCTTTATGCCGGTCGGCACTTGCGGCACCGTCAAGGCGATGATGCCGGAATCCGTGGCCGAAACCGGCGCGCAGATATTGCTCGGCAATACATATCATCTGATGCTCCGTCCGGGTGCCGATTTGGTTGAAAAAATGGGCGGCCTGCATAGGTTTATGAATTGGGATAAGCCGATTTTAACCGATTCCGGCGGTTTTCAGGTCATGAGCCTGACCGGTCTTCGCAAGCTGACGGAGGAAGGCGTTACTTTCAGTTCGCATGTAGACGGCAAAAAGTTTTTCTTAAGCCCTGAGGAGTCTATGAAAATCCAGCATAAACTGGATTCAAACATTACCATGTGTCTGGACGAATGTGTTAAACTGCCGGCTCCTTACGAAACGGTTAAAAAATCGGTCGAAATGTCCATGCGCTGGGCCAAACGCAGCCGCGAAGCCTTTGTTGACCGCGACGGTTACGGTATCTTCGGCATTCAGCAGGGCGGCGATTATGAAGATTTGCGCGGTTGGTCGGCCGAACAGCTGAAGAATATCGGCTTTGACGGCTATGCCATCGGCGGTCTGGCCGTCGGCGAGGGGCAGGAAACCATGTTTAAGGTTTTGGACTATGCGCCCGGAATGCTGCCTGAGGACAAACCGCGTTATCTGATGGGCGTCGGCCGTCCGGATGACATTGTCGGCGCGGTTCTGCGCGGGGTCGATATGTTCGACTGCGTGATGCCTACCCGCAGCGGCCGCACGGCGCAGGCCTTTACCGCTCGCGGTCCGGTCAATATCCGCAATGCGCGCCATCGCGAGGATCCGCGGCCGCTTGAAGCCGAATGCGACTGTCCGCTTTGCCGTAACTATTCGCGCGCCTATATTCATCATCTGCAAAAGTGTAATGAAGTTCTTGCCGTGATGTTGCTTACCTGGCATAATATCCGCTATTATCAGCGCCTGATGCAGGGGCTCCGGCAGGCCATAGAGGACGGAAAACTTGAGGAGTTTGCCGCCGGGTTCTATCGTCAGCAGGCTCTGGGCGACATTGAGGAGATATAGCCGATGGTTGAAGTCTGCAATACAAATCTGGATGAAATGGTTGATTCTTTTGCCGAACAGAACCGGCAGGAGGGACTGCGGGTTTTCGTTGCCGGCGGCAGCCGTCCGGGGACCGATCCCGTCTATGTGGAGGAGGCTTATAATCTCGGTCGCCAGATTATCAAAATGGACTTCAAACTTGACTTTGGTTTGTCCAATTCCGGCATCATGGGCGCCGTTGCCCGCGGCGTCATGGACGGTTGGAACAAAAAGCAGTGCAAGGACAAGGGATATCCGATTCAGGCCGTGACCACGCAGGCTTATTTTGACCTTTATCCGCGCGATGACGAACTGATTTCACAGATAGAAAACCTCATTTTGGCCAAGACGCTGGAAGAGCGCAAACAGAAACTCCTTGATGCCGACTTCGTGGTCTTTGCGCCCGGCGGCGTCGGCACGCTTGACGAATTGGCTTATGACTGTGTGGCCATGCAGGATGGCTTTTTGCAGATTAAACCTTTTATTCTGTACAATATCAACGGCTATTTCCACCACCTGCTCGAGTATATGAAAGCCATTGCTCAGGAGGGGTTTGCCGATCCGATACCTTTTATTGTCGTTGACAACAGCGATGAAGTCGGCATAGTTTTCCGCCTGCTCAAACTGCGCTATCAAAAGGGAACCACCACGGCCGAGGCTTATGCCAATACCCGGCAGCTGATTTACGAACTGCCCTATTTCATTAAAAAGAAAGTAGACAACACGGTTTTTGTCGAACACATCATTGCCGAAATGGATCGCATTGCCGCTTCGGGAACCGCCGAGGAAAAGGCCGAACTGGCCAAGGAAATCGAAACGGCCTATCTTGAAAAGGAAATTGAGCGCATGTATGAACGTCTGGCCAAAACGGGTAGGGACACGTCTATCGTCAGCGACAAACTGACCAAACTCAAAAAACGCAAGAATATGAAACTTTAGCCACGCCCGGAGGGCAGTCAGGAAAAAAGATGACGACGTCAGTCTGGAAATTTTTATGGAAATACCTTTCCAAGCTTAGGATATTGTTTTACAGCGTACTGTTCTCGGTCCTGGCCGGCGAGTTTTTCGTCCGGCTTTCGCTGTATTATGCCTCCAAAATCGTCGATATTCTGGCCGCCGAAGGACCGCGCCGCGGTTTGATGCTGTCCGCGCTCGGCTTTGCCGGTCTGGCTTCGTTGTTTTTGTTTGCCAAGGGATTGCTGCTCAATGTGCTGATTTTTATCGAAGCGCAGTTTCTGCCGGTCTACATGAGCCGCATTTCCAAAGATTTGTTTAATTATGCGCACCGGCATTCGACGGCGTTTTTTGCCGAGGAAATGGCCGGCAATATTTCCGGAAAAATCAAAACCATTATCGATGACAGTTACAGCATTTATTACAACATTCTCTGGGGGTTCATTTCGCCGACGATTGCCGTTGTCATCAGTTTTGCCTTTATTTTCAACATTAACGTTCCTCTGTCCCTGACAATGCTGGGGCTTAATTTTCTGCTTATTTGGGCGCTGTATGTCCTGAGCCGCAAGCTGGCGCCTTTTTCCGAAGCCCGCGCCAAACTGATGTCCGAAGCCAATGGTGTGCTGGTTGACAGCATAACCAATGCCAGCCTGGTCAAAAATTTCAGCAATTTTCTTTATGAAAAACGCCATTATTTCAGCTATGTTCGCAGGGCGGCGGCTGCCGATCGGCTGGAAAATTTGCGTTTTGGGCATTTGTTTATCGCTCAGGGGGTTTTGCGCGCGCTGATGCAGGCGGTTTTTTACGCGCTGCCGGTCTGGTACTGGTATAAGGGGGAAATCAACGTCGGGCAGTTTGTTCTGATCCAGTCGCTGATTGCCGTTCTGAGCAATATTTACAACATGCTGTCAATGAATTTCATTAACTTTTTCCGGCTTTACGGCGGCATTAAAGACGGTTTGAAACTGCTCTCCCGTCCTTTTGAAGTGACGGACGTTCCGAACGCCCGCCGGTTGAAGGTGCGGGAAGGGCGGATAGATTTTGCCGGCGTCACTTATCATTACAAACATTCCGAACCCTTGTTCAATGATTTTAATCTGCATATTGCGCCGGGCGAAAAAATCGGACTGGTCGGACGTTCCGGCTCCGGAAAATCGACGCTGATCAAGCTCTTGTCGCGTTATTACGACATTCAGAAGGGCGAAATTTCCATTGACGGCCAGAATATTGCCGAAGTTACGCAAAAGAGTCTGCGCGCGTCCATTGCGCTCATTCCGCAGGATCCCTCGCTGTTCAATCGCACGATTATGGAAAACATCCGCTACGGCAGCCTGCGCGCCACGGATGAAGAAGTTTTTGCCGCTGCCCGCCGCGCCCGCATTCATGATTTTATCATGTCGCTGCCGGCCGGTTACGATTCCAAGGTCGGCGAACGCGGTGTCATGCTTTCCGGCGGTGAACGCCAGCGGATTGCCATTGCCCGTGCGATTTTGAAAAATGCGCCGATTTTGATTCTGGACGAGGCGACTTCGGCGCTGGACAGCGAAAGCGAAAAATATATTCAAACCTCAATCCGCGAACTGATGAAAGACAAAACCGTCATAGCTGTCGCTCACCGTTTGTCAACCCTCAGGGAAATGGACCGGATTGTCGTCATGGACAAAGGGCGGATTGTCGAAACCGGAACGCATGCGGCGTTGTTGCGGCAAAAGGGACTGTATCATAGCTTTTACGACATGCAGTCGAAAGGTTTTATTAAAATCGACGAAAATGCGGAGGAAAACGAATGCTGAATATCATCTGGATTGCTTTTTTTGTTTCCGCTTTTCTGATGGCTTTGTATCGGGCGCTGATTTTAGGCGACGGCGGCGTCTGGACAGAGTTGGTAAATTCGGTTTTCGTTTCTTCCAAAGCCGCTTTTTCAATTGCGCTGAACCTGACCGGCATTTTGTGTTTTTGGCTCGGATTGCTCAAAATTGCCGAAGCCTCCGGCATAACCGGACTGTTGTCCAAAGCTTTGTACCCGCTGTTTCGGCGGATTATGCCCGGCGTGCCGGCAGAAAGTCCGGCGCTGTCGTCAATGATTATGAATATTGCCGCCAATATGCTCGGTTTGGACAATGCCGCAACGCCGATGGGGCTGAAAGCTATGGAACAGCTTCAGCAGCTGAATCCGAAAAAAGACACGGCTTCCGATGCGCAGATTTTGTTCATGGTCATTAACACTTCGGCCGTTACGCTGATTCCGATTACGATTTTAATGTATCGTGCCGAACTCGGTTCCGTTAACCCGAGCGCTGTCTTTATGCCGATTTTGTTTGCCACGTCGCTGTCGACGCTGAGCGGTTTTTTGGCCGTGGCCTGGGTACAGAAACTGAATATCTTTAACCGGGTGGTGCTGGGCTGGCTGTTGGGTTTTGGGGCCTTCATCGGTGCCGTGGCCTGGCACTTTCAGAGTCTGCCGCCGGCCGAACGGCTGCAAACCTCTGCCGCCTGGGGCAATTTTATTCTTTTTGCTTTCATCGTCAGTTTTATAACCGCCGGGCTGATTCGCAGAATCAATGTCTATGAAACTTTTGTTCAGGGCGCTAAAGAAGGGTTTGACATCGCGGTTCGGATTATTCCCTATCTGGTTGCCATGTTGGTTGCCATAGCGGTATTGCGTGCTTCCGGCGTGCTGAATGTCATTGTGCTGGGTTTTGAAAATTTCTTTGCTTTTCTCGGCGTCGACACCGATTTTGTGCCGGCGCTGCCGACGGCGATTTTGAAGCCGCTTTCCGGCAGCGGCGCCCGCGCCATGATGATTGAAACCATGCAGACTTACGGAGCGGACAGTTTTCCTGCTTTCGTGTCTTCGGTGGTGCAGGGGTCGACCGAAACGACGTTTTATGTGCTGGCGGTTTATTTCGGCGCGGTCAGAATTACCAAAATCCGCAGCGCGCTTCCCTGCGCCCTCCTGGCCGATTTTGTCGGTATTGTTTCGGCCGTTGTGCTGGCGTATTTGTTTTATGAATAAAATAAGTTGTTGATATTGTAACAAAGGGCTTGAAATTTTAATGAGCTAAGAATAATATCCTAACATCGCTTGCCGTAAGTGTGCCTGAAATCCGAAGAATGGCTTCTTCGGGTTTTTTTTTTGTTTTAAATGCTAACTTAAAAGTAGAAAATAATATGGGAAACTTAATTCAATATATCGCGCAGGAAGACCCGGAGAAAAACCGGCCTTGGCAGACTTCGGTGCCACAAAATAATTCTTGTAAGACGAAATTAACCGTTCTTTCGAAACCGAAATATACGAATCCCAACCCACGCCGTATTCCGACCGGCGAAATTGCCAAAAGCGGATTGGAAGGTTTTGGACAAGGTGTTGAGCATGGCTCGCTTTCTTTCTTTAATGCAAAAACGGGAGGTTTTTATGATGTTGCCAGTTACTTTTTTATGAAGAATGATTATGAAAAAAGACAAGAAAAAATGCAGAAAGAAGCTGAAAAAGTTGGTCTTGGCGGTTTGAATAAATTGGCTGATTATGCAATTAATATTGGTGAAAGTGCAAATATATTGAAGAGAATAAAGAATATCGGCGCCAAATATACTAAACTGCGTTAACAACTTGACTTTAGACCGGTATTTGTTGATACTGAATACCGGTCTTCTTTTGTGGAACGATGAGAAGCAAGGCAAATAAATTGGGATATATTAAAAATATAAAATTGTTTTTTTCGTGCTATTTTTCATTTAACGGCGTATATGGCCGTGTCTTGTTTTGGGAAGCTTTGCTTTTCGGTTACCTGATTTTTTATGTTTTTTCAAAAATACAAATACCCCATTTTGATATTTTGGGTTGGCTTGGTTATTTTTATATTGCCTTGAGTGCTTATCAAAAAAGATGTCGGGATTTGCACATAAAAGGCTCTTGGATAATCTTGATTGTCTCGGTTTTCTTTATATATATGGCTGTCACGCATCCGTTAGGCATAGATAAGACGGAATTTTTCCTGCCGATTTCTCAGGCAATTCTGGTTGTTTATTTGTGCGTATATCTGTATGCGCTGTTTATGCCCGGCAAGAAAGAAAAGACGCCGGATTTAACCAGCCCGCTGCTGAAATATCCCAAAGCCTATTTTGCTTTTTGCCTTCTCCTCTTTTTGCTTGGGCGGGGCGTAATGTTTTATTTGAAAGTTTGATTTTAGGCAAAAGCCGTTGAAAACAATTTGTTTTTCTTGAAAATTGTAATTTTTTAGCGTATAAATAACCTATCACTTGCTATAAGTATATCCAAAATCCGAAGACTTATGTCTTCGGATTTTTTTGTTTTTAAATTTTTTTTAAGGAGATAATTTATGGGAAATTTAATTCGCTACATTGCGCAAGGAGACCCAGAAAAAGAATTGCAGAACGAAAAATATAGTCATCGTAATTTTATTGAAAGCTATGTTCCGCAAACACCGCGGCGGCAACAGCAAACACCGACACCTTGGAGTAAGGAGGCTTTGAGAAGGTCCACCATTTCCGAACGACCTAAATATACAAACCCCAGCCCTAAACCAATCCCAACCACAGATATTGTTAAAAGCGGTTTGGAAGGCTTTGGACAAGGTGTTTTAGGAGGAATGGAACGCGGTATTAATGCAACCCTGGCGGGAAACTATAATAATATAAGTAACAAATATTTGGGTGGTGGTTATCAAAAAAGGCAAAAAGCGCTTGAACAGTTGACTGAACAGGAAAATTTGGGTAAACTTTACAAATATTCCAATTATGCTATTGAGATTGGTGCGCGTGGGTTACGAAATAAGGGCATTAACTTAATAAAGAAAAGACTAAAACTCAAAAAATAAGCGAAATGTTGACTTTTCAGCCGGTGTTTAATATTCTGAACAGCGGTTGAAAACGTCAAAGAGCTTGCCATGAAAAGCAATGTTGTAACACGGATGCTTAATCCTTTTTTCAAAGAAATCTGGGGCGAAAATCCGCTGACTTTTTATTTTTCTTTCAAAGGAACCTTTAATCGTCTCCAGTTCTGGGGAGCTCTGATAACAATCAATGTTTTCGTGAACTTAATAGACATTCAGGATTTTTGGTTGCTGTTCGTTCTGGCTTTTCCCATAGCTTTTTGCGCGACCCTTGCCGCTTTGCAAAAAAGATGCCGGGATATAAATTATAATGGCACAATAGCCACGTTGGCTTATTCATTAACTTTTTTGCATGATTTCAAGCATGTAGCATTGCCGGATTGCTTAAACGATGTTTGGGGCGTCTTTGGGATTAGCTATATGGTAATTGCTGTTTTCTTGATATTATTTCCCGGCAGCAAGGAAAAAAAGCCGGATATTGTTGATCCGTTGCTGAAACGCCCTTATTTATATGTGCTTGTCTGGAGCATTTTGTTTTGGGCCGGAGAAGCGATTTTATACAATCAAAACTTTGCCAGCTCGAACGGTGTTTAATATTCTGAACGCCGGTTGAAATTATCAAAGGCAGTAAAATGAAAAAAAATATTGCAACGCAAATGTTTAATTTTCTGTTCAATAAAATTTGGGGCGAAAATCCGCTGACTTTTTATTTTTCCTTTGACGGAAGATTTAATCAACTCCAACTTTGGGGGGGACTTTGATAACCATTAATCTATACTTTAGTTTATACCGGCGCTTTTTTACTGACAGACTATTATGATAATTATAACTTTACCCAAAGTTTTAGAATATGTTTGGGGTGGCTTTGTCTTTGTATACATATTTGCCATCCTTCTTTTATTGTTCTTCCCTGGAAGAAAAGAGAAAAAGCCGGATATAGTTTTTCCCTTGCTCAAACGCCCATATTTATATATCGGAATTTGCGCCATCCTTTTCCTGCTCGGGCGGGGTGTAATGTTTTACTTAAGGGCTTAGCCGTTTTTCTCAAACCAGAGGGTGGATTTTTGCGGGCTGTTCATCTGCCGGAGTTCATTAAACCTGAGCTGATATTTTTGCATAATCAACGTTTTTTTATTTTCAATAAAGAAAAAATCCGAAGTTTCCGGAACCTTCGGATTTTCAAACTTAAAGATTAAGATTTTTTAAGCCACCTTAATCAAACCGTGTTTCTTTTTGCCCTGAGAGAGCTTGACCTGTCCGTCAACCACATCAGACGCAGATAAAACATAATTCTCGTCGCTGATAACCTTGTCATTCAGTTTCAGTCCGGATTGCTTAATCAGGCGTCGCGCTTCGCCCTTACTGGCAACAAAGCCGATTTCCAAAAAGGCGTCCAAAATGCTGAGCCCGTCAACAGAGGTTTTTTGCAGGCTTGGCAAGTCTCCGCCGGCAACGCCCATTTCAAAGGTTTTGACGGCCGTGTCCTGCGCTGCCGTGGCTTCGGTTTCGCCCCGGCAGATTTTGGTCGCCTCAAAAGCCAGAATTTTTTTGGCTTCGTTGATTTCCTTGTCCTTCAGGCTTTCCAGACGGCGGATTTCATCTATCGGCAAATCGGTGTAAATGCGCAGACATTTTCCGACTTCGGCATCGCCGATATTACGGAAATACTGATAATAATCATAGGCGGGCAGCTTTTCTTCGTTAATCCAAACGGCATTACCCTCCGATTTGCCCATTTTTTTGCCGTTTGAGTCGGTAATAATCGGGCTTGTAAAGCCGAAAAGCTCAACATCATAACGACGACGGCCGAGTTCGGTGCCGGAAGTAATGTTGCCCCATTGGTCCGAACCGGCAATCTGGGCGCGGCAGCCGTATTTGTTGTACAACACGCAGAAATCGTAGCCTTGCAGAAGCATATAGTTAAATTCAAGGAAAGACATCGGCTGCTCGCGTTCCAGGCGTGTTTTTACGCTGTCCATTGTCAGCATGCGGTTAACCGAATAACAGGTGCCGATGTCGCGCAAAAAGGCAAGATAGTTAATGTCCTTGAACCAGTCCCAGTTGTCGACCATAATCGCGTCGTTGGCGCCGTTGCCGAATTTCAAAAATTTGCCGAAAGATTTTTTCAGTCCCTCAATGTTGTGCTGCAAGGTTTCTTCGCTCAAAAACGGACGCAGTTTGTCTTTGCCCGAAGGGTCGCCGATGCGGGCGGTTGCGCCGCCGACCAGCGTAAGCGGCTTATGCCCGCATTTCTGGAACCAGCGCATCATCATCAGCGGAACGATATGCCCGACATGCAGGCTGTCGCCGGTGGGATCCGAACCGAGATAACCGACGGCCGGTTTGCCCGCTTTTTCGCACTCGTAAAGATAGGTGTCGAAACCGTCCTCGTTGGTGCATTGATTATAAAAGCCGCGTTCCAGCATCAGGTTAAAAAATTCGGATTTAAATTTGCTCATTTTCCCTTTCCTTGCTATGATGAATATAAACTATTAGCGTAATTTTAAGGAATATTAACATATAAATAAAATAGTGCAACAACGGAGGTAATTTTTTTTCGACATGGATATCATCAGACCCCTTCATGCCCTGGGAATGAGCAGCGGAACCGCTTTGGACGGCGTTGATGTCGCCCTGCTGAAAACCGACGGCGTCGACGTTTACGACTTCGGCCTTTCTCAGAGCGTTCCCTATGATGAGGAACTCCGCGACAAAATCCGCTCCGTTCTCGGCAAAAGGCCGGATACGCCCGAAAACGAAGCGGCTATTCGCGAGGTCGAAACGGAGCTGACGGCGTTTCATGCCGAAATTGCCAACGAGATTATCGCCGCTCAGGACGAAAAGGTCGACGTCATCGGCTTTGAGGGACATAATATCTGCCTTGATCCCAAAAACCATTTCAGTTGTCAGATTGGCGACGGGAAACGCCTTGCCGAACTGACGCGGACCAAGGTTGTCAACCGCTTTCAGAATGCCGACCTGCTGGCCGGCGGGCAGGGCGGCCCGCTGGTTCCCGTATATTACCAGTCTCTCTGTGCCGACATGGGCAAGCCGCTGGCCGTGGTCAATATCGGCGGCTGCGCCAATATAACCTGGATAGGTTCCATCGGCGACATGATTGCCTTCGACTGCGGCCCCGGCAATGCCGCCATTAACGACTGGGTTATGAAACACGGCGGCATGCATATGGATTATAACGGCAAACTGGCGATTACCGGCAAAGTTAACGAACAAATTGTCGCCTCGATGATGAGGCATAAGTTTTTTGCGCAATATCCGCCCAAGGCGGCCGACCGGACGATTTTCAACGAAAAGCTCGAACATCTCGAAGGTTTGAGTCTGGAAGACGGCGCCGCAACCGCAACCGCTTTCATTGCCGAAGCCGTAGCCTATTCGCTGCTGCTCTATCTGCCGGAAATTCCCGGAAAATTGATTGTCTGCGGCGGCGGAGCCAAAAATCCGACTTTGGTGCGCTTTTTGCGGCAGCGCCTGCCGGATATCGGCATCTCGACGGCAGCCGAAGAAGGTTTTGACGTCAATGCGCTGGAAGCGCAGGCTTTTGCCTATCTGGCAGTACGCCGGCTTTATCATCTGCCCGCCACTTTCCCTTCCACGACCGGCGTTGCCGAACCGATGGTCTGCGGTCAGGTTTCCGAAATATATTAAAGGCATTATGATAATGAATTTTATAAGGAAAAATAGAGAAAATATTACAAGAGATAATAATGTTATTAGAATAAATAAACTAGACCACCCTCTTTGCGTTAATGAATTTTTATACTGTCTTTTTGATGGAGCAGAAAGAGGATATAAAGATTTTAGAATATTTTCGCACGCAACAGCAATTTTTCCAAACGCATGTGTTCCTATTGCGGGAATAATTGAATATTACAAGAAAAAAAAAGAAATAGATTTTAATTTTGATTTTAACTCTAAAGACTATCTACATACCTGTGGCTTTGATATTGGAGGATATTACTATGATAAGGATACTTATTATCAAAACCCATTTGATAAAATATTCTATTACAATTCTTCACAGCAGGTGGCAGATTTAACACAATCATATATAGACTATCTAAGTAAAATAGAAATTTGTGCAGAAGGAGTACTTGATGGGCTGACTTGGTGTATTAATGAAGTTTTAGATAATGTTTTAATACACAGTAATGCAGATTGTGGTTTTATTATGGCTCAATACCATCCGCAAACTAAACATATAGCTGTCTGTGTTTATGATTATGGTATTGGAATTTATAATTCACTGAAAAGTTCCAAACATCAACCGAAAACCAATTCGGATGCTATTTCATTAGCCATACAAGAAGGAGTAGGAGACGGACAAGGGCAGGGTAATGGATTATATGGCTTATACGAAATTATACAAAATAATAATGGTAGTCTAACAATAACATCAGGAAATGCATCTTTAATGTTCGGTAATAACGAATTGAAAAAAAATGATAATAATAAATTTTTGTCTTATGATAATTTAGCGACAATAATTGATTTTCAATTGGATTTAAGTAGTGAAATAGATATTAAAAAAGCATTTAAAAATATAGGAGAATATGATGGTTGGGATGCCCGTATTGATGATATGCTTAATGCGGACGATATAATTGAATATGACATATTTAATAATTGCCAAGGAACTGCGACAAGAAAAGCCGGTGAGCTTTTAAGAAAAGATATTTGTAACATTTTTAGTAGAAGTAAAAGCATAATGCATCTAGATTTTTCTAATGTTAAAAGTGTTAGCTCATCTTTTATTGACGAACTAATAGCTAAAATGGTATTAAATTATGGCTTTGTAAAATTTAATACATATTTTAAGTTAATCAATATGAATCCGACAGTAGAATTTTTATGTAATCGCTCAGTATATATGAGAGTACATGAAAGTTGGAGTAATACCAAATAAGATATTTGTAAATGTTCTTGTTAAAAAAATTTTGTCTAGACAATTTTAAAAAAAGATGTTAACACGGCAACAAATATTTTACAATTTTGCGAATGTATCATTTTAAACAATTAGATTATGAAAAAGTTTTTTTTGCTTGCCGCCGTATTCTTTATGGCCGCAGTTGGTGCCAATGCACAAGAGAAGTCCGAGTTGCAGCGTAACGTGATTTTAACCGGCAGCCGCGAAGCGCCTGACAAGGCTAATCCGAACGATTATCAGCCTGTCGGTAAAATCATTCTGTTTGAAAATATCGAACGGGACAGCACTTATAACATGGTGTTAGACGGCGCTTTGATTCGATATTCTTTGGAACAGACGAGCGAAAAATGTATGATTCGCGTGGTCAGCAGTCATAATGAGGACGTGACCATACAAGTCAAAGGTTTTGCGGTTAAGGGCAAAATTCCCAAAGTCGAATGGACGCAGGCCGAAATCTTGTTGGCCAACGGAAAACAGCTGACAGTCCGCTTCAAACAGAAAGCTGCTCTGTAAATAAATGCAGACAGAAGCCTTTCTCCACAAAGGAGAAAGGCTTCTGTCGTTTTAAACTTTTGTATTTCACAAAACTGTCGTCTCTTTTTTTTGTCTAGACTTTGGCGGAAAAGCATGATAGCCTTTAAGCTGTTTTTTAGCTATAAATATCTGATTGTATAATTTAATATTTAAGTATTATGAAAAGGTTGTTGCTTTCGGCATTGCTGGTTTTGCTTGCCGCCGCGCTGCACGCGCAGGAATTTTACCGGATTACCGACATAGATGATGACGAACGTGCTTTGGAGGTTTCCGCGGTCAGTTATCTGGATGCGTCCGAAAACCGTTTCGGTGCGCAGGTTGCCTACGAAATCAAGCCTCTGACGGCTTATTTTGAAGTGTCGTTTTTTTCCGAACATTTGGGAGAGGAATATGGCGGTATCAAATACAAGGCGCCTTCTTTCCGGGTCGGAATGGACTATGGTTTTTTCGAATACGGCATGCTGACGCTTTTTACCGGAGCTTATATCGGTATTACGCCTTATTCGACGGAGTATCTGGAACGTGACAAAAACGCCTATGTTTCGAGCAAAAGGCTGGTAAAGGTAACGGAAAACGGTTTTATCGCGGGATTAAAGCTCGGAGCCCGTCTTGATTTTCTGGACAGGGTTTTCGTTAAGGCGGCCGTTTTTGCCAACACCACCAACTGGGATCGTTCCATCGGCAGCCGCGTGGCCAAGGGCGCCCGCCGTGCCGTGGACGCCGGAGCCAATGTGGCGCTTGGCCTGCGGTTCTGAAAATCTGCGCTTCTTTTCCGTATGGAATTGAAGCGCTTTTTTTTCTTTGTCATGTTCGGCCTTTTTTTCTTTGTCATATTCGGGCTTGCCCGAATATCTCTTTTAGATTCCCGTGCCAAGCACGGGAATGACGAGTAAATAATTGTCATATTCGGGCTTGGAGTCGATAGTTGGCGAGAACGAGCTATAAGCGAAGTTCGAGGCTTACGGGACGAAAGGGGCCCAACGCAGTTGGGAATTTACACCCGAATATCCAACCGTAGGCGCCACGCTGAGCGTGTGACCCGAATATCTCTTTCCTGAATTGCCGGATCAAGTCCGGCAATGACAGAGGAGAAGAAAAGAGCACGGCAATGACAGTATTATTTTTTTCTTATGCTAGACTCGCAATATCGTTGCTTTTTTTTGTTGTTTCCAAGGCGAATTAATATTTGACTCGCCGTGATTCTTGTATTAAATTCAACACCGGTTTTAATCAATTTTCTAAAGAATGAAAATGCGCATTTTGGTAATACATTCCATACGTTCGATTATTATCCCTTAGGGGATGGCATTTTTTCATACATATATCATACAATCCGAGGCGCCGTCGTTTGGCGCGACCGCATTAAAATAATTCAAAAAATTAAGGTGTTTACTGATGACTAAACATTATAAGGAAGTTAAGGCCAAGGCCGACTTTGTCGAAATCGAGAAAGAAGTCCTCAAGTTCTGGGACGAAGACAAAACTTTTGAAAAATCCGTTCACAACCGCGACGGTGCCGCCGAATTCGTTTTTTACGACGGTCCTCCGTTTGCCAACGGTACGCCGCACTACGGACATATTATGGTTTCTTACGTTAAAGACGTTGTCGCCCGTTATCAGACGATGAACGGCAAAAAGGTTGAGCGTCGTTTGGGGTGGGACTGCCACGGTCTGCCGGCCGAAATGTCTGCCGAAAAGCAGCTTGGCGTTTCCGGCCGCAAACAGATTGAGGAATACGGCGTCGAAAAGTTTAACGATTTCTGCCGCTCTGACGTTCTCAAATATTCCGGCATCTGGGTCGAGATGTTTAAGCGCATCGGCCGCTGGGTGGATTTCAGTCACGATTACAAGACCATGGATTTGCCGTTTATGGAAAGCGTCATCAACAACTTCAAACAGCTCTGGGAAAAAGGTTTGGTTTATGAGGACTACCGCGTCCTTCCATATTCCTGGGCTGCCGAAACCCCGCTGTCCAACTTTGAGGTCAATCAGGGCTATCAGGACAAGACCGACAATGCCATAACCGTTATGTTCACGCTTGAAAACGGTATGAAAATGCTGGTCTGGACCACCACGCCCTGGACGCTGCCTTCCAACCTCATGCTGGCCGTCGGCAAAGACATTGACTATGCCGTAATGGAAGAAGACGGGCAGAAATATGTTCTGGCGCAGGCTTTGCTCGGCCGTTATAAAAAACAGTTGGAACATGCCACACAAGTTGGCACGATGAAAGGCGCCGATTTTGTCGGCATGGCTTATGAGCCGATGTTCCCTTATTTCAAACACCTGAAAGAAAAAGGCGCTTTCCGGGTTCTTTCCGGCGAGTTTGTATCCACCGAAGACGGTACCGGTATTGTTCATATTGCGCCGGGCTTTGGTCAGGATGACTTTGAAGCCTGCCGCGCTTATGACGAGAATTTCCCGGTCGTCTGCCCGGTTGACGAGGCCGGCAAGTTTACCGCCGAAGTTCCCGATTATCTGGGCAAACAGGTTTTTGAGACCAACGAGCCGATTATGCAGCTGTTGAAGGAGAAAGGCATTCTGGTCAAAAAAGAGCAGTATACCCACTCTTATCCGTTCTGCTGGCGTACCGATACGCCGCTGATTTATAAGGCGATGTCAAGCTGGTTTGTCAAGGTAACCGATTTCCGCGACGATATGGTCAGAAACAATCAGCAGATTACCTGGGTTCCGGAGCACATTAAGGACGGACGCTTTGGCAAATGGCTGGAAGGCGCCCGCGACTGGTCGATTTCGCGCAATCGTTTTTGGGGAACGCCGATTCCGGTCTGGAAATCGGACAATCCGCAGTTTCCACGCATTGATGTCTTTGGCTCCGTCGCCGAAATCAAAGAAAAGACCGGTATCGAAGTTACCAACCTGCACAAGCCTTATATTGACGAGGTCGTTTATCCGAACCCTGACGATCCGTCCGGCAAAACCATGATGCGCCGCGTCGGCGACGTCTTTGACTGCTGGTTTGAGTCCGGTTCCATGCCTTACGCGCAGGTTCACTACCCGTTTGACAACAAGGAATGGTTTGAAAACCATTTCCCGGCCGATTTTATTGTCGAAGCCATGGATCAGACCCGCGGCTGGTTCTATACCCTGACTGTGCTGTCGACGGCGTTGCATAATAAGCCGGCGTTTAAAAACTGTATCTGTACCGGTCTGCTGATGGCAGAAGGCGGACAAAAGCTGTCCAAGCGTCTTAAAAACTATCCGGATCCGAACGAAGTTTTGGATTCTATCGGTTCTGACGCTTTGCGCTGGTTCCTGGTTTCTTCGCCGGTCTTAAAAGGCGGCAACCTGGCCGTCGACCAGGAAGGCAAAGAGATTGCCAAAGCTGCCCGTGTCGCTCAGATTCCGATGTGGAACGCTTATTACTTCTTCACGCTTTATGCCAATGCCGAAGGTTATCAGGCCAAAGAGGTCAGCGGTTCGAGCGAGGCGATTGACAACTATATCCTCTCCAAGCTCAAACGCCTGGGCCGGATTGTCAAACAGGGGCTGGACACCTATGACGTGGCGCTGTCCTGCAATGAGATTGCCTCCTTTATGGAAATTCTCAACAACTGGTATATCCGCCGCACCCGCGACCGTTTCTGGTCCGGCGATCAACAGGCTTTCGACGTCTTGTATACGGTTTTGGTCAACCTGAGCAAAATCATGGCGCCGCTGATGCCGTTCCTTTGCGAATATGTTTACAAGAATCTGACCGGCGGCGAAAGCGTCCATCTGACCGATTACCCACAGCTTGAAAACATTAAGCTGGACGAAACGCTGGTTGACGAAATGGACTTTTTGCAGGACTTATGTTCGGCCGGCAAGTTTATCCGCGAGGAGAAAAACCTCCGCAATCGTCTGCCTTTGGCCGGTTTGACGGTTGTCGGCGATAATCTGGGCTTTTTGAACGGACAGTATCAGGACATTATTAAAGACGAACTGAACGTCAAGGAAGTTAAAATAGACAATAATCTGGCTGCTTATGCCGCCAAGACCGTCTATCTCTATACGCCGCTGCTCGGCAAAGCGCTGGGCAAGGATATGGGGCCGGTTATGGCCGCGTATAAACAGGGCAGATGGGAGCTGAATGCCGACGGCACATTGTCGATTGCCGGCCAGACCCTGACGCCGGATTTGTTCGAAGTCCGCCTGGATATGAAAGACGGTGTTGCCGGCAAAGCCTTTGCTGATAACAAGGCCGTTGTAACGCTGGATACGAACGTAACCGACGAACTCAAACGCGAGGGTATGGCGCGCGATTTCGTCCGTTTGGTTCAGACCTTGCGCAAAGACAAGGATTTCAACATTTCCGACCGTATTGAACTCTGCTATGCGACCGATGATGCGGAACTGGACAAGGCGCTGGACGAAAACAAGGCCTATGTGGCCGAACAGGTTCTGGCGGTTAAGGTCAGCAGCAGTTGTTCCGGCGGTACCAAAGCCGATATTGAAGGTGCCGAAATTGTTTTTGACGCCAAAGTGACCGACGCCAAAGTGGCATAAAAACAAATAAGCGAAAAAAGCCGTCCGCCGGACGGCTTTTTTCTTTTTATTACTATCATTCCCGTACACAATTTCGGCTAAGCGTTTCCGTCACCCTTGGGCGTGACCCGAGGGTCTAAAGGGAAAAGAACCCGTCATGTTCGGGCGCAACGAGGGGAGCAGCTCCGGTGAACGCTCAAGGGCGTTCCCTTGTAAAAAAGCCGTTGCAAAATAGAAAACAGCCTTTATAATCACTTTCGTTATCAGAATTGGTTAAGCTGATAACGGAGTATGAAAGCTCTTTACGAGAAACCAAAAATAACCTCCGGAAATGGAGGATGGCATGAAATAAGCGGTTTCGGCCGACGAATAAATGCACTGTTCTCGTACAGCTTTCAACATCCTCCGCCTTTTCTGACCAAAAAGGCGGTTTTGTTTTAACAAAACGTGAAGGAGTTGAACATAAAATGAAACAGGTTTCAAAAACAGCAATCAGAAAAGAATTTTTGAAAGACTTAGGCTTGGCCCTTTGGCTGGAACGGCGGAGCCGCCGATTGAGCATTAAAAAAGTCAAGAAGAAAGCCGGCGTTCCGAGTTGGATAATAGACCGAATAGAGAGAGGTCTCTGCGCCGATATTTTCAAACTTTTTCGGCTTTGCGGCTATTACGGCCGAAAAATCAGGGTCAAACTGGAAGAGTGACGTTTTTTTTGAACGGCGGCAAAAAATCCGCCGTTTTTTGTTGACTCGCGGATTTAATGTGCTATCTCAAAGGCAGATAAGGAGAAAAACATGTTCGGACATTTTGACTGGCACCATTTTATCAGCGCTTTTGTGGTTTTGTTTGCGGTAATTGACATTACCGGAAATATCCCGGTTATCCTGACGCTCAAAAAGCGCGGCAAGAAAATCAATGCCCTGAAGGCGGCGCTGTTGTCGCTGGTAATGTTTTTTATCTTTTTCTATGTCGGCGAAGCGTTTTTAAATCTGTTTAATGTCGACATCTCGTCTTTTGCCGTTGCCGGTTCGCTGATTATTTTTATTGTGGCTATGGAAATGATTTTGGATATCGAAATATTCCACGACCAGCCCGACGCGCCGAAAGACGCAACCTTTGTGCCGGTGGTCTTTCCGCTTATTGCCGGAGCCGGAGCCCTGACCACGCTGTTGTCCATTCGTTCCCAATACAGCGACATCAGCATTCTGGCCGCGGTTGTCGCCAATATGATAATCGTCTATCTGGTGCTCAAGCTGACCAAACGCATTGAACGGCGGCTTGGTCCCGGCCTTATTTATATGCTGCAGAAGTTTTTCGGCATTATTCTGCTGGCCATTTCGGTCAAGCTGTTTATGACTAATATTACCCCGCTGCTGGCCAGCCTCAAATAATCTGCAACATCTTAACCATATATTATGAAAGTTTTGTTACCATAAACAAAATTATGGACAAAACTTGAGGTTTGTGCTATTCTGTCCATAATTAAAGGCGTTTATCGGGAGACAGAACAATGGCTGAAGCAGTAAATTTGGGTACCTATCATGACCTTTTCTTCAAACTCGGCGGTACGGACAAAACAGCGGATGAATTTGCCGCGCTGACCGACCAGAAAGAAATTGACCGTATTAAGGAAGTTTATGCAAGCTGGGTCGCCAAATATATTAATGTTGACGAAAAAAATCCGCCGGAAGAAGGTCTGCCCAACGACGTCGAAGCCGAAAACAAATACTTTGCCAAGAAGGAAGAAGAAGTCGCCAATGCCCCGGAAGGGGAAAAAGCTTCAAAGCGCCAGGATTTAAATAAAGAATATGAAAAGGCGGGCTGGAAAGAAATTCAGGTTGGTTTGGCTTCGCCGGACGGCCCAATGATTTTAAAGACGTATCATTACAATCCCAAGGATCCGGCTTATGAAGGTATGACGCAGGATGAACTGCGGGTTCATTTTTCCGAAAAGCTGAGAGAAGAGCAGGACGAAGGCAAGCCGAAGGACGAAAGAGAAGGCGACCGTCAGGAACCCGAGCCGCTGAATGTTTCCGAAGGCGAAGAAAGAGAAGAGGTTCCGGCAAATGAGGAAGAAAATCAGGATTGGAAAGACGACAAGGAAAAATTCTGGAAACAGCATTGTGCCGGATATGAGCAGGACTGCGAACGCGATGCGGAAGATACCGAAGGCCTGACGCTTAACATCAGCAAGGACGACAAAAAGCTCGGTCAGGTTCGCTACTCTGACCAGAAGCACGCCAGCATTGCCGGCGCCGACGGCAAAACCGCCGATTATTCGGTTTTCCTCGGTCTGGTTAAAGATGCCAAGCGCAACAATCAGGCCATTAACTTTTCGGGCGAAATGTCGCCGGAGTTTGCCGCCAAGCTGAAACTGGCCTGTGAGGAACTGGGCGTTGCCTATCAGAATGCGCCGGAGGGCAAAATTGACGCCAACGGTTTCGAAGATCAGCTGAGCGAAGAAAGCAAACGCAAACTGGCCGAATACAACGCCAAGTTTGACCGGCAGGAAGAAAATACGCAGGAGCAGCCGGCCGGTCCGAAAAACTATGACGAACATCTTGACCAGTTCAAAAAGGATTTGGCCGACGGCAAGGAAATTGACCTTTCCGCCATTGCGGACGAAAAAGAAAAGGTTATCGCTTACGCCGCTGCCATGGTCGCCGCCAAAGACGCCCAAAAAGAAGACGTCGCCATTAAAGGCGCGCCGGAAAAGACAATCGGTTATAAAAACGAAAAGGTTTTCGAACAGGATGAAAACGGCGTTATCAAAAGAGGCGAGGACGGCAAGCCGCTGATGATGGAAAATCCGCTGTATGCCGCAGCCAAAGATTTGCCGGAAGAAGCCCGGGCCGCACTTGAGGGACACAATCAGGGCGTTCGCCAGCAGCAGCTGGAAGCGGCTCGCAGCCGGGTTGCCGGCACGCCGGAACGCGCGAAAGAAGCTGCGCGCCGGGCAGAATTCCGCGACAACAATCATCAGTATGACGAAAACAGCAACTTCAATACCAGAGCCGACCGTGAAGCGCGGGCGGCCGTGATGAAACAATATTGGGAAAACAGGCGTACCAACTCCTGATGACCAAAGCCCCTCAATTGAGGGGCTTTTTTACGCAAAAAGATTGCAGTTTGCTTAAAATTTGCTAAAATAGTCTTATCTTGAACGACGGAGGAGCAAATGGCCGAAAACACCTATAACTGGCAGTCAATGGATTATAAGGAGCTTAGTTTTGTGGATAAGCACCTTGATATGTCTTTGCCGGAACAGGTCGAACTCCGCCAACAGCTGCGCGATTATACCGCCGGCCGGGTTAAGGCCTTTGCCGACGGTTCCGCGCTTATTCAAAATGCCGCGGAATACAAGCTTATTTACGGCCTGATTAATGACCGGGATCTGAACGGTTCGGCGGCCGACGGAGGCAAAGCTTCGACCGAAGCGCTGCAAGCCTTTGCCAAAGTCAGAGGTTTCAAAAATACGACCACCGGCGAACTGGACATTTATGATCCCCGCTGCGGTATGAGCGCCGAGGAATTTAAGGCTTCCATGCTTAAACCGGTGCTTGAGCAAAGTGCAGATTATAAGCCCGACGGCGTTTCCGGCGTGGAAATCGGCGACAAAAAGGAAATCGCCGGCGGCGGCATTTCGCAGGCCGCGGCCGAGAAAATGCAGGAACAGATGGCGCAGATTCTTGACACGCACAAGATGGACGCCGGTGCCATGCAGTCACTGCAGGAAGACATGGCCAAACAGGCCGGTGCCGGCAGTGCCAAAGCGCCTTATGCGGCGCCGGAAACCTCGGCCGAAAAGACCAACGAAGAAAAGGAGTTGGACAAAGGCAAAACTGATGAAAACGCGCTGGGTTCCGATTTGGCCGAAAAGCAGATTGAACTTCATGCCGTTGCCGACAACGGTGCCGACAAAATCCGCGAGCGCCAGATCGGCGAGGCCATGCTGGCTAAAGAAACCGCCGAAGCGACGCAGGATGCAAGAGAATGGAAGGAGTTTGCCGAAGCCAATATGGTTCTTGCCGAAACGGTTTTGGACGAAAAGGCGATTGTAACGAAAATTTTTGAGGGCGTGAAAGAGCAGAAAGACAATGATTATTGCGCCATAATCGAGCGGCCGTCCGAAGATATGATTAACGTGGGCGCGCGCAAAAAAGAAAAGAGAAACGAAGAAAAAAGAGATAACGAAAACAAAGGCAAAGCGCCGGAAAAGGAACCGGATTTGAATGTTTTTCGGCAAATATTTAAAATGGCCAAAAAAAGAAACGTTAATAAAGTTGTCATCGGCGACGATTTGTCCCAGGAGGCTCGGGAAAAAGCCACCGTTGCCGCTGTTGCCGAAGACATGAAGGTCGACGGCAAAGGCAAAACAAAGGAAGTTGACCTCAAAAAAGACTACGTAAAAAAACTGCCGCCCGCCGTCCGCCGCAAGGTTCGCAATTACAATGTTTCCAATCTAACGCCCGAAGAACGGAAAAAGTATCGCGAAAAACGCAAAATTCTGCGCATGAGCGGACGAATCAAACCTAAAAAGCCCGAAAAGGAAATCAAGCCGGAAAACAGCTTTGTCAATGAAAAAGCTGCCGAACTTCAGGCTTCGGTAACCGGCAAAATGATGCCGCAGGACATGTCCGGTTTTGGGCGCGAATAAGCGTCCGTTCGGATTGGCTCCGACGTCCCATGTATGGCTGAAACTGTCATATAAAATAAATTTTAATCTTTTTGCTGTAAGCTCTTCATAAATAAGACGAAAATGTGCTGACATTCAAAGTTTATTGACAAAAATTATTGAAATTTTCGAATTTTTGTACTAAACTGAAGTTAGTCATAAACGTATAAGGGCACGAATATGGTGGACGAAACGAAATTGAACGATTCAAATCAGGCCGGCAATGTTGTCAGCGCCGGTGAGGGAAATGCAGCCGATACCAAGCGCCGCGAACTTCAGCAGGCCGTTGAACTGGTTAACAAAGGGCTGGACGGTTTAAGTCCTGAAGAACTGACCCGGATATACCGTATTCTGAAAACGCACAGTGGTGAACCTGGCGCAGCCGGTGAAGCTTTCGCCAAACTTGACGCCTTTGCGCAGAAACAGGTAAAGGATTTTGCCGAGGGCAAAGAAAAAGTCTCGCCGGAAGACCTGACCGGCATTCAGAATCTCGAAGCCGAAATCGTAACGGTTCATAACCCGGAAACGGGGGAATTGTCCGCCGCTGAACGTGTGGAGCGCGAAAAACGCGAGCTTGACGCTCAGCTCGGCCTGACCCATTTGTCACCGTCGTTTAAACCGGTAATTGACAAGAATCTGTCGGAAATGGATGCCATGCTGGCCGGTTTCGACGCGTTTGCCCGTAAGCCGGACGGCACACCGCTCCACCCCGAAATGGCCAATATTGCCGACTTTTTTGAGCATGTCGATTTGCAGGCCGGTAAGGAAGACGGCGTCAAAGACAAGGAAGAACTTCGCCGCGAGCTGCTGGAAATGGCAATTTTGCAGGCCGAGTCCGAACTGGCGGTTAGTCCTGCTTTTGCAGGACTGAGCGCTGCTGAAAAAAGAAAAAGGCTGCTTCAGGCCATCGGCAGCCATGCCGACGCCATGGCGCTTGAAATGCTCAAGGCTCAGTTCCTGGCCGATTTTCAAACGGAAAATGCCGAGCTTTTGGCTCATAAGGACAATCTGACGCCGGAAGAGGAAAAAGAACTCGAAAAGAAAATCAGGGAATTTAACGACAAAGTCAAAACTGCGGCCAGAGGTTATATTGAGCGCAAATACCCTTCCGGACATTATAGCCTGAGCGGCACGAATGCCGCGGCCGTAATCATTGCCAACAGCCGCAACCAGGTTGCCGTCAATAACCGCATCGCCGAAAAAACCGGTCATAAAACCCTGAAAGAAAGAGCGCTCGGTTTTGACGCCCGCATGAAAGAAAAATATCCCAAGCTTTACCCCGCGGTTAAAAAAGGCATAGTTTCGGGTATTGTCGGATACGCTACCGGCGGCGTCGGTCTGGCGGCATTGTCCGCTTACCGCTCTTACCAGCTGGTTCGGACTTCTTATAAAACCTATAAGGACAGCGGATTCGAAGGTTCATACTGGAACTATCTGAAAAATAACAAAAAAGAGCTTGTCTCTCTTACCACGTCAGTTGTTCTGACCGGTGTTTCCGCCTATTTCGGCGGCAGCGACGTCGTCCAGCACGGCTGGAATGCCGTCGGCATGGTCGGCCGGGCCATCGGCGATACGGCTGCGGCCAAAGCCGGCGACAAACTGCTCAAAGCTGCCATTCGCGGCACCATATCCGTAACGTCGGGCCTGACCAATGCCGGCATGGATTTCCGCGCCGCGCTCAACGAACCGGACAAAGCCAGACGCAAACAGTTGTACAAACAGGCGGCGCTGACCGCCGGAATTTCGATATTCTCCGGCGCCGTCGGCGTATTTTCCGCCGAATACGGCGACAAGGCCTTTGGCTGGCTCAGAGAACGCTTTTCAAACCATGATGCCGGCGTGGACGGCATTACCGGTGCGGCGCCGAAAGTAAGCGGCGTTCAGCCGCAGCCGGTGCAGCAGACGCCGGACTTCTCCCGCCTGAACGAAAACCAGCTTGATGCCAAACTGCACGATTTGGGCGTAAATCCGAAAGTTTATGAGGAGATGTCCCCGGCGCAGAAAGCGATACTGCTGAACAGACGCGTTGAAGAGCTTGGCCCGCTTGCCAAAGAAACGCCGGAAAATGCCGTTGCCGCCCAAAACGCCGAAAACGGACCGGTTTCCGAAACGCAGCTGAAAAACATGCTGGCCCGCAATGCCGAACGCCATCCCGGTGTCGACATGAACAAGGTTTACGGACAGCTGAAAGCCGCCGGAATCAAAAATCCGGAAGAAGCTTTCTATAAGTTGGAGCAGGCACGGCTGCTGGCCCCCAATGACAAGATTATGACCGTTGACGGCACCAATATCCGCGACACATTTTCCCGCGCGCTCAAAGGCGAAGCGCTGAGCAAAGCCGATATGGAAATCATCAGCCGCTCGGCTGCCAACGTCGACAATACCGGCCATTATCTGAACGATGTACGCGCGCAGGGCGGCACCGGCTATTCTTACCGGCCGAACGGCAAAATCATTGCCAATGAGCAGGAACACGGCGGTACGCCGCGCACCGGTTCCGTCAAAAACGGCGAAGTCAGTACCGAAAATCCGGAAACGCAGCCTTCCGGCAGCAAAATGCTTGATGTTGAAAAAATGTCGGAAGCCGACCGCAAACTTTATGAAAGCATGATGGCGTCTTTCCGGAACGGCAAAGCGGACGACTGGCAGCTTGAGGCCAACAAGGCGTATCTTAAATACTGTCAGCTGCGCACCGACGGCAAAACCGAAGAGGCCGAAGCTTTTGCCAAAACTTTTGCCAAACCGCAGCCGACCGAAACGGTTAACGAAGATGGAAATAAGGATAAGGACAAAAATAATCCTTACCGGGTAGAAAAAGGCGACGGCAAGGCGCTGATTGCCGCCAAACGCGAAGCTGCCCGCGCCGAGGCGGCCTGGAAGGCTTCCGTTGAAAAAGTCCGCCTGACCGGCAAAGGCGTTGATGAGGTCAAAGATCTGCCTCTTGACGACAAACGCCGTATTGACGCCGAATATAAACATGCTCTGGCCATGAAAGAAGAAGTCAAAAAACAGATGGAATTCTCCAAAAAAGAGATTAAATTGGCCAAAGCCGAGCGAGATCAGCTTGGGGACGATATTGAAGCCCGCAAAAAGATGGAAGCGCGTATGACCGAAATCGGCCGTGAACTGAAACGCTACGGCATCGACAAGACCGATGCGCCGGCTATGACCGGAGATTACGGCGAAGACCGCCGTGCCGTGCGCGAATATTATAAAGACGTTTTGTCCAATAAAAAACATCACGGTCCGGCCATGAAACTGCTCAAGGAACGCGAAGAACTGCTCGGCAAAATGAGAGAGCAGGGGCCGCTTCCGCTGATGGAGCAGAAATATGCCGATGCCGAAGCCAGGGTTGACGTCTTGAACAAACGCGAACAATATAGGGAGAATCAGGAACGCGAAACCGGAACGGCTGCCATGGAAAGACGGACGCTGGAAAAGCCTTTGGAACGTCAGGATCAGCCGGCGCCTTCGCAGAATGCAGCAGACAATGAAACCGAAGCTTCCCGTCCGAATACAGACAGACTGGATCAGGCCATGATTGCCGTCCAGGAGGGAAAGGAAAGGGAAATGGACAGCTATGCGACGGTTTCCCTTGCAGACTCGAAAGGCATGGAAAACGGACAGTTCTTCAGCGCCAAAGACAAGCTGGGCAACAATCAGTATGTCGGCGTAGACAAAGACGGACATGCTTTCCGGCTGACGGAATTTCATAATCTTAACCCCGACGGAAAGACGGCAAAAGGTCAGTTCCTGCGTATTGAGGTTGAAGAAAACCACCCGTTGTACAAGGCCTTGAACAGCGAAAGCATCAAAGAACGGATTGCGGCACAGCAACAGTTTTATAAGGAGTTCAAGCAGAGTTGTGCCGATAATGAAATTACGTCGGTCAAGGCGTCTCGGACGGCGGGCAGTGCCGGCCGGAGTTCGGGTGTTGAAAGGTAAAGTCTGTTTCTCAAAAAAAATTGCCTAATTTGACAAAAAGATATTGAAAAAAGCTCGTTTTGTGCTATAATGCCCACAATTAGCAAGAAAATTAAACAGGGAGTTTAGAATTATGAATGCTCAGGAAGCAGCAAGAATGGTTAATTCCGGCATGGAAAAATTAAGCCTCGCCCAGTTGGTGGAAGTGCATGCCGTTTTGAAGGGCGACGAAAACAGTACCGGCCTGTTTCGTCTGGTCAGCGGCTATGCGAGAGGTCAGCTTTCGGCTTATGCCCGCAGCTCTGCGGATTTTCAGTCCCAAATGACGCTGGAAGACGCCGGTGCACTGCGCGAGCTTGCCGAGGAAGTCGGCTTTGACAAAGATGATAACCTGACCAGCGACGGTCAAAAAGCTCTTGAAATTGCGGCCCGCGTTTCCAAGCGTGCCAAGGACAAAAAAGTTGAAGAGGTTGTCGCCGCCGCCAAAGAACAGCCGGAAAAGAAGGAAAACCGTCTCGAGAGCATTTCCCTGACGCCGGAACAGATTAAATATCTGGATGAAAAAGGCATTATGCACAATGGCACGCTGGAAAGCATCGCCTGGTTCAAAGACCGTGACGAAGCGATGAAAATTTTGGCTGATGCCGGAGCCAAACCGGAAGAGACTCCCCGGGCGCCGATTACCGAAATCAAGGAAGACAACGTCGCCGAAAACGTAAACGAAAACAATCTTGGCAGCGTTGACATCAGCAAAAATATGCAGCAGCTGGAAATGCTGTCGGCCTCGGTCAATCCGCTGGACGAAAATGACAAGTCCTTCGCGGACAACCGCGCTTCCCTGAATGTTCTTGACGTTTATGACGAAAAAGGCGTCAAACATGACGTAAAATCCGAACTTGTTGAGCAGGCCAAGCTCAGAACCGAAGCTGAAATGCTCGATGCCAAAAAGGTTACCAAAGAGGAATACGTCGAGCGTCTGAAACTCAATATTGACACGGCCGTTTATTCGGTTGTTACCGGCAACGCGGTTGATTTCAGCAGCTACAACGGCAATCGCAAACATCTGCAGCAGGTTCTGAAAAATAAAATTGACGTTTTTGCCAATGCCGAAAGCGGCAGCAAACCGAGCAAAGCGCACGTCCGTTTGGAAAGCGTGCTCGGATTTATGGCCGTTGAGTCCGCTCGTATTGACGGCAAAATCGAAAAAATCGAAAAAGCGGTCGGCAGCTTGCCTGTTATTCAGAAGTTTAAGGCTAAAATTAAGAAATTTGATGAAAGATGCGAACAGAAATTCGGTCCCAAAACCTGGGGATACGTCCGCGGTGCGGCTCTGGTTGCCGAAAAAGCGGCGCCGGCAATCGGCATGGCCTTTGTCGCCGGTATGGGCGGCCCGCTGGGTATGGGCGTTTATGCGGCATATGTCGTTAAAAAGCATGTCGTTCCCTTTACCAATAAATATATGGCTCAGCCCAAAGAGCAGCGGACCGGTTTCAGAAAATTCTGCAAGGAAAACAAAAAAGACGCGGTTCTGGCCGGTTTGTATGCCGCTTCGGCAGGCTTGAGCGCCGGTATGGCCGTTTATGGTGCCGTCAGCAATTTGAGCGTCGCTGCTGCTGAAGCCGCTTCTGCCGGACAAACGCTGGATACGGCGGCCAAAGCTTCCCTGCTGACCCGTCATGTCGGTGTTGCCAAAATGAGTTTGTCCGGTGCCGCAATGCTGACCCGCAGCGCAACCGGCATTTATGAGGCGCAGAAAGCCGGCGACAAAAAAGAGCGCAACCGCCGTTTGCTGATCGGTTTGGGTTCTGCCGTTGCTTTTGCCGGCGGTATCTGGGCGCGCGATGCCCTTGGCAAATGGTTTGGTGCCGAAAAAGAAGACACGCACACCGAACCGAACCCGGAAAATGCCGGCGTTCAGAACGGAAACGGCGATGAAGGCGCAGCGGTTCAGCCCGGCGATGACAATCTCAATGCTGATAATGATGCGCCGAATCACGAAACGCCCGATGCCGTTGTTCAGTACGATGATTTCTATCATGGTCCCGAAGTTGAGGCGAGAAGTAAAGAGAGCGTTATCCGTCTGCTGACCAACAGTCAGGTCAGCCGTTCGGAAGCCGCTCTGAAGGCCGAAATGATGATTTATCGCGTCGGCCATATGGATGAGAGTGTTCGTACCGCATTTCCGAGCGCCTCCGATGCTCAGATTGCCCACGCCATTCTTTTACGCGCTGCTGATGTTCGTAAAGGCGATGCCGATGAGCTGTTGAGGGCGCTGCTCGGTGACGGAAGCTGCTCCAAGCTGACGATGGAACAGCAGGTTTCCGAAATCCATAAGGGTTTAACCGGTTATAACTATGGTCAGCGCACCGATTTGCCGTATGGCCGCAATTTGGATCCGAATTATGTCGGTATCAACACCCGCTCGCGTTTTCTGCTTGATGACTGTGCCAGCGAACGTCTGGTAGATTATTACGATGTTAAGGAAGAACCCGTGGAAACGGTCGTTCCGGTTACGCGGGAAGTTCCTAAACCGGATGAACAGCCGGTTCAGCCTGTAGCAGATAAACCGAACGAAAATCAACAGCCGCTTCCCGAACGGAAGGAAACGGAACAGCCCGAAACGCCGCAGCCGATTACAAAATCCTATAAGGCTGGTAAGCCGTTTGAGGGTAAAGATACGTTGGCCGGCGGCCGTGACCAGATTAACCGTTTGGCCGAACTCGGCGTTGCCCGTTATAATGACGGCAAGTTCCGCTATGTTGACTACGATGAGCACTACAAAATGCTGAGACAACACGGTTTTGAGGATGGTCGGGCTCAGGAGATTGTCAAGAACCGTATTGCTGTGGAACAAAAGGAACTTGAAAATCTGAAAACCAGAAGCAAATAAGTAAAAAAAACCGGAGCTAAGGCTCCGGTTTTTTTACGCGCCGATATAAGTCCGTATATAACGCGTATTTTTGCCGATACGGGATAAAATCTCATAGCTGATGGTACCGGCGTCGCGCCCCATATCGTCCAGCGTATAATAGTCGGTAATAATGCCGGCCAGATCGCCGACCTGCAGGTTGTCAATTCCGGTAACGTCGCAGATGATGTTGTCCATCGACAGCCGTCCGAGAATGCGCGCTTCGTGAATTTTGCCGCAGATGTTGAAAAAAACTTTGCCGACGTTGGACAGCGACCGCGGAATGCCGTCGCCATATCCGATGGAAACAATTGCCAGCCGGCGGTTTTCGGTTGCCCGGTAAGTAGCCGAATAGCCGACGAAATCGCCTTTCGGCAGGTCGGCAATCTGCAGAACCGGCGCTTTGACCGTAACCACGCTTTTCATCTGGTTCTCGCGGTACGGCGCGGTATTGATGCCGTACATTGCCGCACCCAGACGCACCATGTCCCATTGATATTCGGCGCCGAGAAAAGTTCCGTCGGAAGCCGACAGCGAAGCCGGCAGTTTCGGAAAATATTTTTCTTTCAGGCGGCGGAAGTTGTCCAACTGGTGCTGATTCATAAAATGCTCCTTGGCGTCGGCACAGGCCAGATGCGACAAAATCATCGAAAATTCGTTTTTGTCGGCGTCGGAAAGTTTTTCCAAATCCGTTTCGCGGAACCCAAGACGGTTCAGTCCGGTTTCAACCTGAATGACAGGCTTAATGCCCTCAATCCGGTTTTCCTTCCACCAGGCGAACATTTCCGGCGAACCGATGACCGGAATCAGCCGGCAGCGGCGGAAAGAATCGACGCTGTCTTCGCCGATGCCCTGCAAAACATAAATCGCCGCTTCGGGGACCAGATTGCGGATTCTTTCGCCCTCAATTCCGTGTGCAACGAAAAAATGGCGGCAGCTGCCTTCTTCATAAAGTTTTTTTGCCACAATGTCTGCATGCAGCCCATAGGCGTCGTCTTTGACCACCGCCGCCGCCTGTGCGTGTCCGGACAATGCCTTGAGGCTTTTGTAGTTATTAAGCAGATTATTCAGGTCTATTTCCAAAATTGGTCTTGTCAAAATATGCATGGCTGTCTTATTATCCTATATAAATTCAACGAAAGTCCTTATATGCAATTTATTGACACGCACATACATTTGCAAGATTTTAAGTCAAACTGTGCAACGGATATTGTCGGCGCTGCCCGGAGGGCCGGCGTCGCAGGCATGGTCTGCGTGTCGTCTTATCCCGAAGACTGGGAGCGGGCTGCGGCTCTGGCGTTGTCTTTTCCCGGTTACGTCGTTCCGGCTTTCGGGCTGCACCCCTGGTATTTGGAAAAGGCCGAAACCGGCTGGGAAACTTTGCTGAGCGAATATCTGCAGCGGTTTCCGCAGGCGCTGCTCGGCGAATGCGGCCTTGACCGTTTGAAAAATTCCGCGTATGAGCCGCAGGCGGAAGTATTTGCCCGTCAGATTGAGTTAGCCGTAAAATACGATCGTCCGCTGATCGTGCATGCGGTACGCGCCGATGCCTGGCTGGAGGGATTTTGGGTAAAATTGCCGCCGAAATTTGTTTTTCATTCCTTTTCCGGCTCGCGCGAACTGCTTAATAAGGTTATGTCCCGCGGCGGTTATGCCGGATTTAATTATTCAATTCTGCGCAGCCGGCATCGGGAAAATGTGCTGAAGTCCGTTCCGGCGGAACGCATGCTGCTGGAAACCGACGGACCGTATCAAGGACCGCTCCGGGGAGAGGAGGTAGCCTCTTCGGCGCTGCCGGAACTGACAAGGCGGATTGCCGCCGTTCGCGGCTGTGCCCCGGAAATGCTGGCCGGACAAGTGTATTGCAACGCATTGGAGTTTATGGGCATTGGAAAATAGAAGATTTTTGCGAACCGAAGCTCTGCTGGGGCACGAAGGCATGGAACGCCTGCGCGGCGCCCGTGTGATGGTCGTGGGTCTCGGCGCCGTCGGCGGCTATGCTTTGGAAGCCTTGGCCCGCGCCGGGGTCGGACATTTGACGCTGGTTGATTTCGACGTCTTTGACGAAAGCAACATCAATCGCCAGATCCTGGCGCTGAATTCCACCGTCGGCCGCAAAAAAACCGAAGTGGCGCGTGAGCGGGTTCTGGATATAAACCCTGACTGCGACGTGAAAATCATCGAAACTTTTGTCAATGCCGATACCCTGCCGCAGCTTTTGGCCGAACCTGTCGATTATGTCGTCGACGCGATTGACGCGTTGAACCCGAAATGCTGTCTGATGGAAACGCTGTATCGCAACGGCATTCCTTTTGTTTCTTCTATGGGGGCGGCGCTCAAGACCGATGTTTCCCGCATCGGGCTGCGCCGGCTCAGCCGTACCGAAAACTGCAGTCTGGCAAGGTTTGTACGCAAGCGTCTCAAACGCCGCGGCGTCGATATCGGCAAAATTGTCTGCGTTTCTTCCGACGAACAGGTAAATCTGCCCGCAACCGCGCTTTTTGACGATAATGAAAATGATGCCAATCCGGTTGTCAGCGGTGGCAGAAACGGCCGCAAACGGCTGACGATGGGATCCCTGCCGACCGTTACCGCCATCTTCGGTCTGACGATTGCCGGCGAAATTATCAAAAACATCAGCCGCCGGGCTGATTCTGAAAGGTAAAATAATATGCTGCAAACACCAAAATCCCTGAGGCTTCACATTGCTTTGCTCGGCCGGGTCAATGCCGGAAAGTCAAGCTTTTTAAACCTGATTGCCGGTCAGGAGGTATCCATTGCTTCCGATGTTGCCGGTACCACCACCGACGTTGTCGAAAAAACACAGGAGCTTCTGCCGCTTGGTCCCGTTGTCTGGCTGGATACGGCCGGTTTCGGCGATGAAACCGTTCTGGCTGCGGAACGTCTGGCCAAAACCCGTCGGGTTCTGGACCGTGCTGACGTGGCGGTTCTGGTCTGCGAAGGCGGCAAAATCGGCGCTGAGGAGAAGGAAATTGTCCGCGAGGTCGAAGCACGCAAACTGCCGCTGATTAAAGTTTATAACAAATGCGATTTGTATGGCTGTCCCGAAGACGGCATCAAAGTCGTTTCGACCGACCGCGGCAGCCGCGACCGGGTGCTGAACGAGTTGAAAGCCGCTCTGATAAAGGTAGTCCCCGAAGACTTCATCAATGCGCCGGTTCTGCTGGGCGATTTGGCGCCGGCTCATTCGACGGTGGTAATGATAATTCCGATAGACTTCGAGGCGCCGAAAGGCCGGCTGATTATGCCGCAGGTGCAGGCTATCCGCGATGCGCTGGATCATAGTCTGACCGTGTTGGTCGTCAAGGAAGACGACTATGCAGCCGCCCTGAATAATCTGAAAATGCCGCCGGCTTTAGTCGTCTGCGATTCTCAAGTCGTAGACAGGATGGTTGCCGAAACCCCGGCGAATGTCAAATGTACGACCTTTTCGACGCTTTTTGCCCGTCTTAAGGGCGATATTGTTAAGCTGGTCGAGGGCGCCGGAACCATCTCAAAACTTAAAGACGGCGACAAAGTTCTGATTGCGGAGTCCTGCACGCACCATGCGGTGGAAGACGATATCGGCCGGGTAAAAATTCCGCGCTGGCTGCGGGAAAAGACGAAAGCCGATTTGCTGATAGACCATGTTTCCGGCTGCGACTTCCCGGCCAATTTGTCCGAATATAGGCTGGTTGTCCAGTGCGGCGGCTGCATGAACAACCGGCGCGAGATATTGTCCCGTATCAACAAATGCGAAAGAGCCGGCGTGCCGATAACCAATTACGGCATCTGCATTTCCGAACTCAAGGACGTGCTCGAACGCGTTTTGGAGCCGCTGCCCGAGGCTTTGGCCGCATATCGGCGCATGAAGGCCTGACATTGAAAGTCACTGCTTCGGCAGTGATTTTTTTTGCTGGAATTTTTTAACCGGCCATGCTATTTTGACGCCGATTGATGTATAATTGTGCGGTTGAGAGACAAATATTAAATGTTTAACTGACAAAATTTAACTGTTATGGACGCAAATGTTAAAATTGAGCCTTTTTGGCGCGTTGTAAGATTTAAACAACAGTATTGGATTCAGCTTTTTGCCGAAAACGGAGCTTACCGAACCCTGACCAAAACCACCAGAAAACCGGTCAGGATAGGCGATTACTTGTTGGTGCAGGCTTCAGCGGGGAAATGTATGACCGTTGTTTATCTGGATGAAAAGCAGGACGAGGCGGTGCCCTTGTTTATTGCCGAGCAGGTTGATGTCTGCGGCGGTTTTATCCGTATTGTCCGCAACGGCCGGGTGTTTTTCTGGGAACCCTCTATGCGCGGCTGGAGCCACCGGACGCCGGAACGTTGTATGCTTGACTGCGGGGCCGGAATGCAGACTTATGTTTGCTGCGAAGGAAGCGAAAAGGCTTTGCGGATATTTGCCGAAGCCCAAAAGTTGGGCGGATTTTAGCCCGTGCGAGTCGAGCTGTTTTGCCTCTGAAGGCAAAACAGCTTTTTTGTAAAAATTTACTGAAAATAAAACATTTTGCCGTAAACTGAAAATAAGGTAAAACAGCTTGCTATTGCCGCGTTTTCGGATTAAAATTCGACAAAATCGGCAAAGCTGAACTTATGTGGATTTTCAAAAAATGATTAAAATGATAAAACCTGTTGTCAATATCTCAAAGGTCATTGAGCCGTTTGATACGGTTATTGTCGGTCTTTATGGTGTCTTGTACGACGGCAGAAGCTTTAAAACCGAGGCTGTCGAGGCGCTCAAGGCCATGAAGCGCAGCGGCCGGAAAATTGTCCTGGTCAGCAATGCTTCTTTGCGTGTGCAGCAGGTTATCCGGCTTCTAAACGACAACAAGGTGCCGGTCATGGTTTTTGATGCCGTCGTTACTGCCGGCGAAATTCTGCACTACAAACTCAAAGTCAAGGACGAAACCTTTAAGGGGCTGGGGCTGACTTATTTCAACATCGGCGGCTCGGAAGGTCTTGGCGTTTTTGCCGGGCTTGATTATCTGCCGGTTGAAGAACTCGGCCGGGCCGATTTTATGTATATGGGTTCCTGTCGTTCGGCGGCGGATTTGGTCGATTCGTATCTTCCGGTTCTTGAACATGCCGCCAGTCTGAACATGCCTTTGGTCTGCGCCGGCAACGACACTTCCAGCTACATCGGCGGCGAAATCAGTCTGGCACCCGGTGCCGTAGCCGAACAGTATGCCGTTTTGGGCGGCAGAATCATCACGCTCGGCAAGCCCGATGTCAAAATCATTGACTATGCGCTGGACGGCATCGATGTCAGGGATCGTTCCAGGGTGCTGCTGGTTGGCGACAATCTGGCCACCGACATAAAAGGAGCCAATCTGGCAGGTCTCTCCGCCGCTTTGGTAACCAAGGCGGTGCACGTCAACTTCCTTGGCGAGGGTTATATTCCTGATGTCGCCAAAACGCGCGAACTGGCGACCAATTTTGACGCTTATCCCGATTTTATCATTTCCAATCTGCGGTGGTAATATGAAAAAACTTGCCTTTATTTTTTCGGTTCTTCTGGTTGCGGTATATTTTGCCAATCTGATGTACACCGATTCCAAAGAAGCGAAAATAAAGCTGGAACAGATGCTGCGCAAAACGACGGTCGACAAGGCCGAAATGGATCGGTTCCTCCCGGTTTGGGCGGAGTATCTGGAAGACGGCGTCAGCCGTATCGGCGCCCGGCAGATATCTTTGACCATGGGGCCTGCGTCAGAAAAGTTTCCGGTTAAGACCGTTAATTGGCTGGCAGCCCGCGGCTGGAATGCCGACCGCTTTTTTTATGTCGAGCAGCGAATGAAGGCGATTGTCAAATCCGCATTTCTGCAAGAGCATGTCAAATCGACCATTCGCATGCTTGAGCAGGGCGGAGCTTCCGACGTTGACGGTTCGGCGGTTCAGCGGATGATTGACGAACAGAAGCAGCGGCTTGACGTCGAAAAGATTAGTCCGGCCGAAATAGACATGGTAACGCCGGATTTGGTTTTAATCAGCGATATTCTTGACGGCACCAAACCTTTCAGCAAAATAAAATAGGCGGCCGATGAGCGACGGACTGAAAATCAGCGAGCATATTTACAGCCATACATTGTTTGGCGACAAATGCGAATTTTCCGGACTTGGCGCCCTGACCGAGTTCTTTTCGTCCGTGCCGCAAGCGGTTCAGGAACGGTGGCCGTTTGATCTTTCCGACAAGGGGTATCGTACTTTTTACGAGCAGGCGCTGATCGTTTCGGAGCAATTGGGGTTTGTCAGCAGACTTCATCTCCGTGCCCGGATAACCAAGGGCGAAGAAACCTACGCCGTCAGCCGGAAAATATGTTTTGAAGACGACAAGATGGTTTTCGTTCATGATTCCCTGCGCCGCGAAAAAGGCGCGGCCGGAGCAAATTTTGCCCATTTGCTCATGGCGCGTACGCGGGATTTTCTGCAGGCCTACGACCAAATCCGCAAAATTTGCTACAAAAACGAACATTCGGAAATTTTTGTTCAGGCACGTTCGGCGCCGAAAGGAAAAATTCCGGTTTACGGCGGTTATATCTGGGCCAATCAGGGGTTCGATTTTCGCGACAAAAGCGATCTTCCCCGTTTTCGCGACAGGTTCAGAAGTTTTCTTTCCGCTCATGGGGTAAAAATTACCGACAAAGACCTGAAAAGGTTTACCAGGCCCTGCCATTTTGCCGCTTTCGGCTGTGGAATTCAGGTTGCGGACGATAACGGAAACGGCGTTCATCTCGGCAAGGCGTTTATGCTTGAGCAGACATGGTTCGGACGCTGGTCAACCGAAAATCCCCGCGCCGAAGAAAAACGATATGCCGAAGCCTACAACCGCGAGGGCATACCGCACGCTTCGCGGCGCCGTCAGGCTGTCGCTGTCCTGAATGAAAATTATAAAAACATTTTGCGCAAATTTTATAAACAATATGCGCCCAAACGCCGTATCTTGCCCAGAATCAAAGTCTATCAGCGTTTGGCACAGCGCCAATGGCATCATCTCGTCGGCGGCGGTCGAAACTGAATCAGGCGCCGATGCTCTCGCGCAGCATTTCAATTTCCAGCCACTGGTTTTCCGATTTTTCAAGTTCGGCTTTCAGTTTTTCCAGTTGTGTAGTCAGTGCGTCGAATTTTTCGGGATTTTCGGTATACAGACTGCTGTCGCTCAACGCGGCCTCCGTGTCGCCGATCTGCTTTTCCAGTTCGCTTATTTTGCCTGGCAGAATTTCCAGCAGGCGTTGCTGGTTGTAACTGAGCCTGCCGGTTTTTTTTGTCTCGCTTTTCGGCTTTTCCTCTTTTTTCGGCAGCGCTTCTTTTTTGCTTTCCTTTTTTGCCGGAATTTTGCTTTTCAGTTTTTCCAGCAGGTCGCTGTAACTGCCGGCATGTTCGGAAACCGAACCGTCGCCGGGCATGTAAATAACCGATGTGACCACGCGGTCGATAAAGTCGCGGTCATGGCTTACCAGCAGGATGGTTCCCTCGTATTCGTCCAGAACCTCCTGCAAAAGGTCAAGCGTATCCATGTCCAAATCGTTGGTCGGTTCGTCCAGCACCAGAAAATTGGAGGGCTGGGCCAGCGCGACGGCCAGCATCAGACGGTTTTTTTCGCCGCCGGAAAGCGCCGAAACAGGACACTGCGCCTGATCGGGACGAAACAGAAAGTCTTTCAGATAAGCCACCACATGACGATACGAACCGCGGACGAAAATATGGTCGCCTTCGTTGCAAAGCGTTTTCCAAAGTGTTTTTTTCGGGTCCAGGGTCAGTCGGTTTTGGTCAAAATAGGCTTCTTCCAGGTTTTTGCCGATACGGACATGCCCGCTGTCCGGTTCCAGACGCTTGGTCAGCAGCTTGATAAGCGTGGTTTTTCCCGCACCGTTGGGGCCGACGATACCGATTTTGTTGCCTTTGATGATACGGGTTGAAAAGTCTTTGACGATTTCCCTGTCGCCGAAAGTCTTGCAGACGTGTTTGGCCTCGATGACCATTTTCGAGCGCAGTTCTCCTTCTTCGACCTCCAGTTTGACCGAACCGATTTGCCTGATTTGTTCGCGGCGTTCCTGACGCAGCTGCTGCAGCCGGCGCAGACGCCCCTGATTGCGCTTGCGGCGGGCGGTTACGCCTTTATGCAGCCATTCGGTTTCTTCCTCGATTTTCTTGTTAAGATACTTTTGTTCGATGATTTCCTGGTCGATAACCTGTTCCTGCCATTCTTCAAAATAGCGGAAACCTTTGTTGTTGCGGCGCAGAATGCCGCGGTCGAGCCAGAAGGTTGTCCGGGAGGTGTTGCTCAAAAACATCCGGTCATGGCTGATGAGTATGACCGCGCCGCGAAAATCGGCGATAATTTTTTCAAGTTTTTCAATCGTAGGCATATCCAGATGGTTGGTCGGCTCGTCCAGCAGCAAAATGTCCGGTTCGTTAATCAACGCCTTGGCCAGCGCGGCTTTTTTCCGTTCGCCGCCGGAAGATTGCTCGGGGCTTTGTTCGGCGCGGATGTCAAACTGCTCAATCAGGATGTCTGCACGGTATTCCTGGCCGCGTTCATGTTCGGGCAGGCCGGAAAGCACAACCTCGCGCAGCGTGGCATAACCGGAAAAGTCCGGATCCTGCGGCATATAGGAAACCTTGACGCCGGGCTGTACGAAAATTTCGCCGGCATCGGGTTCAATGTCGCGGGCAATCACTTTCAGCAGCGTTGACTTGCCGCAGCCGTTGCGTCCGACCAGCGAGATTTTGTCGCCGCGGTTGATATAAAGTTCAACATTGGTAAACAGCTCGTTGGTGCCGAAAGACAAACGGGCGCCTTTGATAGTCAGAATCGGCGGCTCAAACATGGCTTACAGATTGTCCTCAACCAGCTGCGTGCCTTCAATCTGCCACTCGATTCCCTTGGCGGCCCACAGGAAAAAGTCGCTGATTTTTTCCTCCTTAAGGCCGCTGCAGGTGCCGATTTGATAGATGGTCTGAATTTCTTCGTCGGTCAGCTCGTGATCGGCCAGCGCCAGCAGAATCATCTCGCGCAGGATAAAACGCTTGACCTTGATGTCTCCGATTCCCTTGATGTCTTTGGCCAGTTCGCCGGCCGTTTTAACCTTTTTGGCGCTGCGAAAGTCTTTTTTGCTCAGGCCGATTTCAGCCATTTGTGTTTCCATATATTCTTTCTTTGCGTCGTTGTTGCTTTTGCCGACGTTCAGAATAAAGGCCAACGCTTCCATATAGACGTTTTTTTCGTCAACCGATAAGTCTCTGCTAAAAAACAGCATTAAGTTTCCCCATTCAAAGTTTCTTGATTTGAAATACTTATACATTAAAAATAAAGATTTGCAAAAAGAAATAAATCAATTATATAATACCGAAAAGTTAAAAAGAACCAACACTCTCTCAGGAGCCTGAAACAAATGCCTTTAAAAATCGAACTCAAACCGCACGAAAGCATCATTATCGGCGAATCTCTCATTACCAATGACGGCGAGCGCACCCGTTTTTATATTGAAGGCAATGTTCCCATCCTGCGCGAAAAGTTTATTCTGCGCGAAAAAGAGGCCAATACGCCCTGCAAACGCGTTTATTTTGTTGTCCAGCAGATGTATCTGGCCAAAGATCCGACCCCGCTGCAGCCGATTTATCTTGAATATGTCCGCGATTTGCAGTCGGCCGCGCCGAGTCTGATTCCCTATATTGCGCCGATTAACGAAAACATCATTAACAACGACTATTATTCGGCCATCAAAAACGCCGACCGTCTGGTTAAAAAAGAAGAGGAATTTTTCGGCAAACTTTGAACCTTGCCGCTTTTCTCCGATTAATGTTTTATTTACGTTTGCCCTCTAAGATGAGTCAATAAAGTATTGAGGTAATACTTTTTTTGTGCTAAAATAAGTTCTGTAATGTCAGTAAGACATCACAGATAATGTGTTCAAAAGTATTTTGGAGAAAGACCATGGCAGATATTTCATTAACAGCGAGTATGCGTTCCAACCTGCTTTCCTTGCAGCAGACGCAGAGCTTGATGGATACCACTCAGGAAAGACTTTCCACCGGTAAAAAGGTAAACTCGGCGATTGACAACCCGTCGTCTTATTACACTGCGCAGTCCCTGACCAACCGTGCGAGCGACTTGAGTTCGCTGTTGGACAGCATGGGTCAGGCGGTTCAGACGATTCAGGCAGCTAACGAAGGTATTGAGGCGATTACCGAATTCGCTTCGCAGGCGAAGGCGATTGCCAACTCCGCTAATGATACTTCAGATACAACATCTGTAGAAAACTACATGAAACAGTTCGACGAAATTCTGAAACAGATTGACGGTATCGCAAAAGACTCCGGCTATAAGGGTGTTAACCTCTTGGGCGGCAAAGATCAGGAACTGAAGGTTGTCTTCAACGAAGACCGTTCTTCTTCTTTGACCGTTAAGGGCGATGAAGCTGATGCTAAAGGTTTGGGGATGAACGCTGCAACCGGAAAATGGATAGAAACCACGCAGGGTAATGCAGCTGCTTTTACCAAGGGTGCCAAGATTGATGACAAAGCCTATGTTTATGGTACTGACGGAAAAGTTTATCAGGCAACCAAAGAAATTGCAGCGCAAGGCACACCCGATTTGCAAAAAGATTTGGCGGCATTGGTTGCTGATGGCAGTTTGGTTGAGACAAGCTATAAAGTCGATGTTTCTGGAGGAGCAACGGGAGCCAAAAATTTTGATATCAAGAGCATTAAAAAAGATGCAATTAATGCCTCAATTACCGAAGTTGAAGGTGCCGTTTCCAAACTGCGCAACATGGCTTCGGTCTTCGGTAACAACTACTCGATTGTCGAGAACCGCGAAGAGTTTACCGAGAACCTGATTAACGTTCTTGAAGAAGGCGCCGACAAGCTGACGCTGGCCGATATGAACGAAGAGTCCGCAAACATGCTGGCTTTGCAGACCAGACAGCAGCTGGCGATTAACTCTCTGAGCCTTGCTTCTCAGGCAGCTCAGTCGGTTCTGAGCCTGTTCTAAGTCAGTCGGTTCTGAGCCTGTTCTAAGACAGAACAACAATATTTTGAAAAGGCGGGAGAAGTCCCGCCTTTTCTTTTGGCATATTGAAAGATCGGTAAGGTGTGCTATTTATAAATAAGCAAATGAAAAAGAAATGAGACGTTAAGTTTTTATTTAGGTTTGGCTTCTAAACTAAAAACAGTGTCAATAAAGTATTGAGGTCATACTTTTTTTGTGCTAAAATAAATTCTGTAATGTCAGTAAGACATCACAGACAATGTGTTCAAAAGTATTTTGGAGAAAGACCATGGCAGATATTTCATTAACAGCAAGCATGCGTTCCAACCTGCTTTCCTTGCAGCAGACGCAGAGCTTGATGGATACCACTCAGGAAAGACTTTCCACCGGTAAAAAGGTAAACTCGGCGATTGACAACCCATCATCTTATTACACCGCGCAGTCTTTGACCAACCGTGCGAGCGACTTGAGTTCGCTGTTGGACAGCATGGGTCAGGCGGTTCAGACGATTCAGGCGGCCAACGAAGGTATTGAGGCGATTACCGAATTCGCTTCGCAGGCGAAGGCGATTGCCAACTCCGCGAATGATACTTCAGATGTTGATTCAATTGAAAACTACATGAAACAGTTCGACGAAATTCTGGAACAGATTGACGGTATCGCAAAAGACTCTGGTTACAAGGGTGTTAACCTTTTGGAGAAAGATCAGGAACTGAAGGTTGTCTTCAACGAAGACCGTTCTTCCTCTTTGACCGTTAAAAGTGACGATGCTTCCTCCGAAGGTTTAGGTCTGCATGCTGCTACAGGAGCTTGGACCTCTGAGGCCGAGAAAGGAAATGCAACAGAATTTAAGACCAATGGTAAAGCAGATGCTGGAGCTTATGTTTTCAATGGCGATAAAGTCTATGAAGTAAAAAAGAACTATGATGGAACAACAAATGCTGTTGACTTTAATACTTTAGTTGCTGATGGCAGTTTGGTCGAGACCGATTATAAGCTTAACGACGATAAAAGTAAGGCAATTGAAGTTACCATTAGCAAAGATAAAATCAATACCTCAATTACCGAAGTTGAAGACGCCGTTTCCAAGCTGCGTAACATGGCTTCTGTATTTGGTAACAACTACTCGATTGTTGAGAACCGCGAAGAGTTCACTGAGAACCTGATTAACGTTCTTGAAGAAGGCGCCGACAAGCTGACGCTGGCCGACATGAACGAAGAGTCCGCAAACATGCTGGCTTTGCAGACCAGACAGCAGCTGGCGATTAACTCTCTGAGCCTTGCTTCTCAGGCAGCTCAGTCAGTTCTGAGCCTGTTCTAAGACAGAACATCAATATTTTGAAAAGGCGGGATTTCTCCCGTCTTTTCTTTTTTTATCATGTCCGTTTTTCTCATTTCTTCTCTTCTTCCTTGCCATATTCGACCTGTCATTTTCCGGTCGTCCTCCTTCCTAGTCATTCCCGTACCTTCTATTTCTTTCGTCATTCCCCGGCTTGACCGGGGAATCCCTAGATTGCCGGATCAAGTCCGGCAATGACAGCGGGAGAAGGGGCTTGACCGGGGAATCTATAAGGGAGCGATCCCCCGGGACGCGTCGTGCCTGAGGATGACACTAGTCTGGATGCCCGGGTTAAACCCGAACATGACAGAAAAAAACGAGCATGACAGAAAGAAAAAAGAATGGCAAAAAGGACTATGCACTCCTCCCGTGCTCTGTTTGTACAAAATTTTTGGCACATTGTTTGCATATAAATTCTGCATAACAAACCGTTTGAACAAAATTTGCAGGCTTTATAAGAGTGTAGTTATAAACCGTAGGTTCAAATGGTATTGACAATTATTAATAAATGGTAAAAACTTTTGTTAATAAAAATTATAAATTTTGAGATAAGTTTTGGCTCGCCGGTGTGGTAAAAAGGAGCTGACACTGCAAAAATCAAGGCTTGTCGGGGATTAACAAAATACTTGGAGAAAACAATGGCAGATATTTCATTAACAGCAAGCATGCGTTCTAACCTGCTTTCTTTGCAGCAGACACAGGACTTGATGGACATGACCCAGGAGCGGTTATCCACAGGTAAGAAGGTCAATTCGGCAATCGACAACCCGTCTTCCTACTACACCGCCCAGTCTTTAACCAACCGCGCCAGCGACCTGAACGCTCTGTTGGACAGCATGGGACAGGGTATTCAGACCATTCAGGCGGCCAACGAAGGCATTGAGGCGATTACCGAATTTGTTCAGCAGGCAAAGGCGATTGCCAACACGGCGCGTGACAACGCCACCATCAAGGGAACGACCTCCAGCGGCACATATGCGGCGGCTGACGATACGCAGAACATTACCGTTAAAATTGACGGCGTTGCCGATCAGGATATTGAAGTAACGCTGGCAGACACTGATACTTTGGAACAGGCTGCAACCAAAATTGCTACGGCGTTGAATGATGGCACCGACGGTGTTAAGGATGCCGAAGATACCGTAATCGGCGGTTTTACGGCAACGGTCGAAAACGGCCAGATTAAAATCAGCAACTCCAAAGGTATTGTGGCCAATGTCAGCGGTACGATTTCCGGTATTACGTTTAACGGCGAAATCGGCAACAGCACCCGTACGACTTCCATGAAGCAATATAATGAAATTCTGGATCAGATTGACCAGCTGGCCAAAGATTCCGGCTACAAAGGCGTCAACCTGCTGCAGGGCAATGATTTGAAAGTTGTCTTCAACGAAGACCGTTCTTCGTACCTGACCATTAACGGTACTTTTGCCGACACTTCCGACAAAGGTCTGAAAATCAGCCGAGCCGAAGACTGGACCAATCCTGACAATGAGGCGATTGACGCTTCTATCAGCGAGTTGGAAAATGCAATTACCTCCCTGCGTAACATGGCTTCGGTATTTGGTAACAACTATTCGATTGTTGAAAACCGCGAAGAGTTTACCGAGAGCCTGATTAACGTGCTTGAGGAAGGTTCCGATAAGCTGACGCTGGCCGACATGAACGAAGAGTCCGCAAATATGCTGGCTCTTCAGACCAGACAGCAGCTGGCCATCAACTCTTTGAGCCTGGCATCCCAGGCAGCCCAGTCGGTATTGAGTTTGTTCTAATCCGGCGGCGGAGTTCAAAAAAGAGCGGTGGCGACTTCCACCGCTCTTTTTTATTGTGTTTAAACCCGATTCGACCTATAATCTATAAGTTAAGGAAGAAAACCGAAAGACAGAAGAATGCTTAACGATACGGAATTCAGCAGAAAAATATACAAAGAACTTTGTGAAGAATTCGGCGATAATTTTTTGGAACAGCCTGAGAAGTCTGTTTTTGAACGCACCATTACCGCTAAGGACATCGTCAAATACAGCTCGGAAGAAATTGACGCCATTCAAAAGGAATATGACAAGGAAAACTGCCGCGAAATTTTTCAGGCCTATGTTGAGCACCGCATCAATCAGGAAGAGGTGCTGTTTTTGCTCAATTATTACCGCGACGGCATGAAGGCTTATCGCGAGGTCTACCGCGGCCTCTATGAAATTTACGGCATTCCGGAGCAGATTGCCTGCATGAATCAGCTCAACGGCGAACTGGAAATGCACATCCAGAAGATTCCGCATGTCGACGCCAAGAAAAACAGGATTATTACCGTCCGCGAAAACGTCGTTACCAATTACAGCCTTAAGGAGGTTACGCCTTTTACCTGTATGCGGCTGGAATACCGCGACAACGAAAACAATCCGGTTTACGTTATCCTTCCGGTTATGAAAAAAGCGCGCCGTGCGATTGAAAAAATTCAGGATTATCGTGTCGAACAAATGGCCGAAGTGCGCAAAATCAACGAGAGTTTTCAGCAGCACGGCGATGTTAACCGCCTGCAGCAGGAGCTTTCCGGCGTTCGCGGCCATCTTGACCGCGTCAATGACATTCTGCGCCTGACCATTACCCGCAAATATTATACCGGTGTCAGCAAAACCCGCAGCACGCTGACGCGGGCGCCCAATCTCGGCGTCAATCCGGCCGAAACGCGCAGCCTGTTTTATGACAACGACATGAAAAACTGCGCCCAGCTTAAGAAAAACGGCAAAAACTATTATGACGACAAGTTGTATCTGCATCTTTCGCTGGGCGGCGGACGGGAATTCAAGGCCGAGGTTCAGATAAAAATTGACGCCTTTTATCGCGCCGACCTTCAGACACATTTGCTTTATGAAGAGCAGCGGGCTTTGGAAGAAAATCTGAAAGCAAGCCGCAAAAAGATGTCTGCGCAGGAGGTTCAGCGTGCCGAATACCGTATTGAGGTCTTGAAAAAAGGCATTCAGAAAATCAATAAACAGGCCAACCACGAATATAATATGATGGTGCTGGAAAAAGTCCGTTGGCTGGAGGACGGCTACCGCGCGCTGCGTATCCCTCCCGATTATCAAGACGGCACCTACAAGGCCTGCCATGACCTCATTAAAAGCTGTTATATGGTGCGGCCGCATAAGATATTTGACGTTGAAAAGGAATTTGACTTCAGGGACAAGGACAACATTGCCATCGCCGCCCGCGGCAACTATGACCTGAAAAGCATCTATGAAATTTCCGGCCGCTATCGGGAAAGCATTTCGCGCAAATATTCGCCGCTGCACGATAAAATCGACGTAACCGGCAAGGACAGAACTTATCCGAACTTCATTTCCGCTCAAAAGTATGATCCGCGCAAAGACAAAAGCGATTGGGACGGTTATGGCAAAGCGCGCAAATTCCGCGTCGACATGAACCGCAACATTTATCGCGACAATTATGAACGGGATTACTGGCAGGATTATGACGCCGCCGAAAATGAGGTCGCAAAACGCGAAAAGAAATTGACGCGGCGCCAAATAAGAATATATCATAAGAACGTCAGTAAAGAGCGTGCGGAGATTGAGGTTCCGCTGAGCAACCGGTCGGAAGGCAGATAAGGGGGAAAAATGCGCAAATTGGTTTTGTTTTTGGTATCGTTGCTTTTTGCGGCCGAAAATGCCGCGGCGCAGGTGCCGGACATCGGGCAGAAAAAAGACAAGCCCCAGCTGAGCCTGACCGATACGGTTAAGAACATTGACCGCGGCGACGGGACGGAAGCCAAACCTGAAGGCGAAGAGGACAAAGGTATCTTCTCGTTTATGAACTTTTCCTTTTCCAAAAAGAAAGAAAGCAAAAAGGTCTATGCCCGGCCGGACGAAAAGAAGGAATCTTTTGTGCAGCGCATAACCCGGCAGGCGGAAGAGGGCGACGTTAATGCCCAGCTTACTCTGGGCTATATGTATCTGTATGGCGAAGAAGGCGTTGAAATTGATTATGATAAGGCTTTCCGCTACTATTCGATGGCCGCGGCCCAGAAAGACAATGTGGCTATCAACAACCTTGGCAGTCTGTATTACAGCGGTATCGGCACCGAAAAAGACTATTTGAAGGCCGCCACCCTGTTTGACGAAGCGGCCAAACTCGGCAATGTTGAAGCTTCGGTCAATCTGGCCTTTATTTATCTCAGCGGTTCCAACGTCGGCAAAAACAGCCGCGCCGCTATGGAACTGTTTAAGAAGGCTGCCGGCAAGGGCAATCCGACCGCCAAGTTTATGCTCGGCTATGCCTATTATAAAGGGTTCATTTATCCGCAGGACTACGGCAAGGCGGTCAAGCTCATCCGTGAGGCGGCCAATGCCGAATATTCGGAAGCGCAGTATGTTTTGGCGGAAATGTATTTGAACGGGCACGGCATTACGCAGAACTACGGCAATGCGGTTAAGTTCCTGCGTTTGGCGGTTAATCAGGGCAATGTCAATGCCATGACCGAACTCGGCGATATTCTGGCGCTGGGCACCGCTTATCCGAAAGACATTTACCGCGCTCATGTCCTGTTTAACATTGCGGCGGTTCGCGGCGCGCCCAAAGCGGCCGAAAAACGTGACGCTCTGGCAAAAGTCATGAAGATTGAAGAGCTTTTGCAGGCGCAGACCGAAGCTGAAAAATATGTCGAGCAGCCCTCGGCGCTGACTTCTTACATTAAGCAGACTTTTGGCCGCGATATCCGCAGTTATATTGACGAAAATCTCAAAAACGTTAATAACCGCGGCCGCGCTTAAGGCCTCTTCCACAAAACTGTGACCGATTGTCTTTTCGGTTTGCAAATCTGCAAATTTTCGTTTATTTTGAAAGGCAGGAAAGGTTGGCTTTTCCTGCCTTTCTGGTTCTTGTAAAAGAAGCGGAGCCCTGAGAAGCTCTTAATCTGTAGTAGCCTCGTAAGCTTTAATTTTTGCAAAAAAAGCTTATGTCTTCTGACCCGAACCCTTACCGGTCGGGGAGATTTTAGCGAATGTACAGAGATGTTTGTCTTAAAGGCTAAAATGTCATTTCTACAGATATGATTCTCAGCTCTCCGACCACCTTTTACAGGTGGTTTTTTTTATGACATATAGGAGGGCTTATATGCCAAAAGTCGGTGCAATAGATGTCGAACTGGGAAAAAGACTGCGCTTCTTCCGCGAACAGAACAATTTCAGCCAGGAGCGTCTGGCACGCGAAATCGGCGTCGTATTTCAGCAGGTGCAGAAATATGAGGCCGGCGTTAATCGTATTTCCTGCGCCCGGCTGTTAAAGATTTTGAGCGTGTTGAATATCTCGCTGGTCGATTTTTTTGCAGGCATCTGCGTCGATGAAAAAGTTTTGGTATCTGACGCCGAACTTTGTCTGGTTAGAGGTTTCCGCCGCAAGGATGAAAATGTCCGCCGCGCGATTTTGACGCTGTTGCAGTAACGTTCGCCGGCGCCATAATGGAGTTTTGAAAGCAAAGCTCCCTGGGCTTTGGGCGTAAGTCAGTTTTTGACTTTGAAATCGTCAAACAGCAAGCCGTAAACGTGAAGAATCAGCCGGTAGGCTTCCGGCCGCAAATTGTAAATTCCTTCTTCATAATCCTGAAGAATTTCGGGGTCAATGTCGCAGAGTTTGCCCAAGGCTTCGAAACTCAGCTGCGCCTCCCGGCGGAAATTTTTAAGCAGCTGCCGCATATCGTCTTGCGAAAGCAGACAGCCCTCTTCGCCCTGGTCGTTGTGGATGATTGTGAGAGATAGTTCTTTTTCCATAGTCCCTCCTTTTCGTAAGATGAGAGAGCTAAAGAAAAACCACCTTGAAAAAGGTGGCCGGGGGAGTAGAACAACCATGATACACGAAAATGGCTTGCCCGTCGTTGCCTCAGGGCCTCCCCGGCCATAAAAGGCTTTTACAACCGGGGATATAGTCCTAATTGCGGAAAAATCCACAATTAAGTTTCAGAGTTATATCCAAACCCTGTCGTGTATCTCTAGACGTGTTCTAAACGCCCGGACTATCTCTAGCCCTTCGATAACCGCCTCTTACTGCGGCTATTCTTCCGTTGATAATAATCAAAATTTTCAGCTTTGGCAAGTAAATATCATGCGTATTTCTGCTTGCCGTTTCAAATATCCTTTTAGGTAAGTATAAAGAGCTATGGCTGAATGTCAAGTTAATTTATAGTCTTGTTATGAATAAAAGAGAAGCACAGACCATAAGCGATGAAATTGTTGGCGTTTTGCGAAAAAAACGCATTCAGCAGGGCATCAGTCAATATAAATTAGCTCAGGAAACCGGGCTGAGTAAAAGTTCTATATTGTATATCGAGCGGTTAAAACAAAAACCGGCATTGTATACGTTGTTGATGATTGCCGACTGTCTGAATGTTGATTTGTCCGACGTTTTGAAGTCGTTGCGCTGATTTTTATATTGTTTGGTTTTTATTGCATATAAAAAACCCGCCGTTTCCGGCGGGCTTTTGTTTTTGCCGTGACTTATTCGTGCAGATGCGGCATCTGCGCTTCTTTGACTAAAGCGGCGACAAAATCGTCAAGTTTGACCGTTTCCTGTTTTTCGGAACCAAGACGGCGGACGGTAACCGTGCCGTTTTCCTTCTCCTTGGCGCCGACAACGGCAATAACCGGAACCTTGGCTAACGAATGCTCGCGTACCTTGTAGTTGATTTTTTCGTTGCGCAGATCCGATTTGGCATACAAACCGGCCTCTTGCAGCTTTTTGACAACTTCTTCGGCATAATCGTCAATGTCGCTGACAATCGGGCAGACCACAACCTGTTCCGGCGACAGCCACAAAGGCAGTTTGCCGGCATGGTTTTCAATCAGGATGCCTAGGAAGCGCTCAATTGAGCCGAACAAAGCGCGATGCAGCATAACCGGCTGATGTTTTTCGCCGTCTTCGCCGATGTACGAAATGTCAAAGCGCTGCGGCAGGTTCATGTCCATCTGAACGGTGCCGCACTGCCATTCGCGGCCGATGGCGTCGCGCAGAATGAATTCCAGCTTCGGACCGTAGAACGCGCCTTCGCCTTCGTTGATTTCATATTTGTAGCCGTTGTGCTCCAGAGCATTGGCCAGGGCTTTTTCCGAAATGTCCCAGATTTCGTCGGAACCGATGCGGTAAATGCTGTCCGGACGCGTCGACAGATAAATCTTGACGTCTTCAAAGCCAAAGTCTTTGTAAATGTCCAAAATCAATTTAATAGTCTTGACGCATTCTTCTTCCATCTGTTCCGGCGTGCAGAAAATATGCGCATCGTCCTGCGTAAACTCGCGGACGCGCATCAGTCCCATCAGCGAACCGGAAGCCTCGTAGCGGTTGACCATGCCGAACTCGGCCACGCGCAGCGGCAGGTCGCGGTAAGACTTGATGCCCTGCTTGTAAACCAGCAGGCCGCCCGGACAGTTCATCGGCTTGACGCAGAACTGTTTTTCGTCCTCGGTCTTGCCCGAGTAGTTGTGCGCGCCGTATTTGTCCCAATGGCCGGAAATCTCCCACAGAACGCGGTCCATAATGCGCGGCGTGGCAATTTCGATATAGCCGTTGTGCTCTTGGCGATTACGCATATACTCAATCAGCTTGCGGTAAATCTTGTAGCCTTTGTCGTGCCAGAAAACCGCGCCCGGAGCATATTCCGGCTCAAAGTGGAACAAGTCCATCTCGCGGCCAAGCTTGCGGTGGTCGCGTTTTTCGGCTTCTTCCAGCATTTCCAGATAAGCTTTTAGGTCTTTTTTGTCTGCCCAGGCCGTTGCATAAATGCGCTGCAGCATTTCCTTGGTAGAGTCGCCGCGCCAGTATGCGCCCGCGACTTTCATCAGTTTGAAGGCGTCGCCGATTTTGCCGGTAGAGGGAACGTGCGGACCGCGGCAGAGATCCGTAAATGCCCCCTGGCGGTACAGCGAAATCGTTTCGTCTTCCGGCAGGTCTTCAATAATTTCGGCCTTATAATGCTCCCCCATGTCTTTGAAGTATTTGATGGCCTCGTTGCGCGGCATGACGATACGTTCGAGCTTTTCGTCGCGTTTGACGATTTCGTGCATTTTAGCTTCGATTTTTTCAAAGTCTTCGGTCGTAAACGGTTCTTTGCGCGCAAAGTCGTAATAAAAGCCGTTTTCAATGGCCGGGCCGATGGTAACCTGAACGTCGGGCCACAGCTCCTTGACCGCCTGCGCCATGACATGCGAGCAGGAATGGCGCAGGATGTGAAGGCCTTCCTTGTCCTTACCGGTGATAATGGTCACGGTTGCGTCGGTAGTGATGGGAGTGCTTAAATCCTGTGTTTTGCCGTTTACGGTAATGGCCAAAGCTGCTTTGGCCAGGTTTGGGCTAATCTTGTTTGCGACGTCAAATCCGTTGACCCCGCTTTCCATCTCTAAAATACTACCGTCAGGTAATTTTATCGCAACCATTTTAAAATTTTCCTTTTGTTAAATTAATCATTTGGTTTATCCGAAGCCATAAGCTCCTCATAAACCTTGATAGTTTTAGCACACATAATTTCTTTTGTGAAGTTGTCTTTTACGTTTTTGACCGCCGCTTTGGCGATTTTTTCTTCCTCGCCTTCGGAGAGCGACAGTGCCCAGTCGATGGCTTCGGCTAAGGAAGCGGCGTTGTTGTTGTAAAAGAGGCGTCCGGTTTTACCGTCAATGACGCTGTCCAGCGAACCGCCGTGATTGGACGCGACGACGATTTTGCCCATGGCCTGTCCCTCAATGGCGATGCGGCCGAAGGCTTCCGGTTCGATGGCCGTCGACAGGATAACGTTGGAAACCATCATCAGCGCCGGCATGTCCAGCACTTTGCCGAAGATGGCTACCCGGTTTTCCAGACCGTACTTGGCAATCAGTCCCTTAAGCTCTTTGACATACTCCTCGCGGCCCTGTTCGTCGCCGGCAATAATACAATAATAATTCTGATTTTTGACTTTTGACAAAGCCTCAATCAGCAGGTGCTGCCCTTTCCACCGGGTAATCCGGCCGCCGAGCAGCAAAACTTTTTTGTCGTCGGGAATGTTGTAGTCCCGCACCGTGTTTATCATTCTTTCCGGCGTAACCGCTTCCGGCGAAAATTTTTCGGTATTGACGCAGCGGTGCACCAGACGGATTTTGTCTTCCGAAATTTTGTAATTGGCCAGAATATGGCGTTTAATGTGTTCCGAAATGGCAATAACGCGCTCGCCGTAGGTCATGACCCGGTTGTAAAGCTTTTTCAATCCCCAGGGGCCGAGGCCGTAAGTGCCGTGAAACGTGGTCATGTAATGGACGCCGGCCTTCTTTGCCGCCCAATAAGCGCTCCAGGCCGGGGCGCGCGAACGGGCGTGCACGATGTTGATGCCGTTTTCCCTGATAAACTGCGCCAGTTTGTCGGCGTTTTTGCGCATTTTGAAAATGTTTTTGGTTTTCAGCGGCAGCGTCAGATGCCCGACCTTGATTTTTTCCAAATCATAAACCAGTCGGCCGCCCTGCGAGGCGACAAAGTTCGTAATGCCGTGTTTCTGCATGCCTCCGGCGATTTCGACCGTGCCGATTTCGACGCCCCCCATTTCCAGTTCGGGCAGAACCTGCAGAACAACCGGTTTGTTTTCTTTACCTTTGACCATTTTCCGTAAATCATCCTCTCAAAACATAACCAAATGCAGCGGCCGGACAGCCGCGGCAGACAATTAATCCTGACTTTACTATTATTTTTGCTTTCCGCAAAGAAAAATCTTCAAAATCCCACAGTTTATCCCCACGTCGGAGCTGCTTACAAAAATACGCCCCGGCTTCTTGAAAGCGCATGATTGCCGCTTATTTAAACTTTGAGCTTAAACATAAAGTTGAGGGGTTGTAAAAAAATGGAATACGGGGAAGAAAAGAAAACTTACGGCGTTTTGCTGCCGGTTTTGCTGGTTGTCGCGCTGTTAATCGGCTATTTCTACCTTAAACCCGGCTCCTCGCGCAAAGTTTCGCCGGAAAACGGCGGCGAACTGGTGCTGCACACCGCGCCGTTGCAGCCTCAGGACGTAACGGTCGAAAAGACCTATATCGGCTATGTGACGCCGATTAACGACGTTGACGTCATTCCCTATATCAGCGGTTTTCTCGAAGACGTTTATGTTGAAGGCGGGCAGGAAGTTGCCGCCGGCGACACTCTGATTGTCATAAGGCAGAATGAATATAAGGCGCGGATGGATGCCGCCGCGGCGCAGGTTCTGGAGGCACAGGCCAATTTCAACAATGCGCAGGTCTATTATCGCCGTATACGCAGCGCCGGCGCCCGGGCGGTGTCCAAAACCGAAGTCGACAACGCCAAGGCATCTTATTTGTCGGCCGAGGCGCAGCTGGCCGCCGCCAAAGCCGACTATGAGCTGGCAAAAGTCAACTATGACTATACGGTTATTCAGGCGCCCATATCGGGGATTGTCGGCAACGTTTCGCTGACGAAGGGCGATTATGTTTCGCCGTCCGGGCAGCCGTTGTTGAGTATTATCCAGTATAATCCGATACGGGTCGTGTTTTCGATAACCGACAAGGATTATCTGGAAGAAACCGGCAAGGGCGGGCTTTTTGCCGGCGAGAAAATCCGGCTCCGCCTGGCCGACGGCCGCATTTTCGAACAGCCGGGCACTTATCGTTTCGCCGACAACCAGATAAATCGCAGTACCAACTCCATCGCCGTTTACGCCGATTTTGCCAATGCGGACAAAACCCTGATTGCCAATGCCTATGTTGACGTGCTGGTTGAAAGAAAATATACGGACGGCATCCTGATAAGGCAGAGCCTGGTCACGCTGGCGCCGGACGGCAGCTATGTCTACGTCGTCAACGGCAACCGCCTTGACAAGGTCAGAATTGACATCGTTGCCTCGGTCGGCAGCGATTATCTGGTGCGCAACGGTTTCCAAAAAGGCGACCGCATTGTTCTGGATAAGGTCGGCACTATTCGCAAAGACCAGAAAATCAGGGTTGTTTCCGCTGACGGGCAGGAGGGTAAATAATGTTTTCCGAATATTTTATCGACCGTCCCCGTTTTGCCGGCGTCATCTCCGTCATAATGATTCTCCTCGGCCTGCTGGCGATAGCGGTGCTGCCGGTTTCCCAGTACCCGCAGATTACGCCGCCGCAGATTGTCGTTTCCACCACTTATCCCGGTGCCAGTGCGCAGGTTTTGGTCGACACGGTGGCCGTGCCGATTGAAAACCAGATTAACGGAGTGGAAAACATGCTTTACATGTCCTCTTCTTCCGATGACAACGGTTCATACAGTCTGACCATTACCTTTGACGTCGGCACCGATCCGGATATTGCGCAGGTTAAGGTTCAAAACCGTTTGTCGCAGGTTATGTCGCAGCTGCCGGCGCTGGTGCAGCAGGAAGGCATTGACGTCAAGACCCAGATGTCCAACATTCTGGGCCTGCTGGTGCTGCGTTCGCCGAACAACACCTATAATGACCTTTACCTCAGCAACTTCGCCTATACCGACATTCAAAATCCGCTGGCCCGTGTTGACGGCGTCGGTGACGTTTCCGTCTACGGACCGCAGTACAGTATGCGCGTTTGGCTCAACAGCGACCGGCTTTCTTCGCTCGGCCTGAGCAGTACGGATATCGTCAACGCTATTTCCTCGCAGAATATTCAGGCATCGGTCGGCCAAATCGGCGCCGCGCCGAGCGACCGCGATACGGCGCTGGTTCTGTCTCTGACCGCCAAGGGGCTGCTTAACGACGTCCGCGATTTTGAAAACATCGTCGTTACGACCGACAGGGACGGCGGCATCGTCCGCCTCAGCGATGTCGCACGGATTGAGTTGGGTGCCGACAACTACAACATGAACGCACATTTTGACAACGCGCCGGCGGTCATCATCGGCCTCAGTCAGACCCCGAACTCCAATTCGCTGGACATCATGAAACGCGTTCGTGCCGAGATTGAAGAACTCAGCAAAGGTTTTCCCGACGACATGGAGTTCCGCGTTGCTTACGATTCAACCGATTATGTCCGCGCCTCGATTGCCAGCATTGTCGAAACGCTGGTCATAACCTTTTCGCTGGTCGTGCTTGTCACATACGTCTTTTTGCAAAAGTTCAAGACCACGCTGATACCGCTGATTACCATTCCGGTTTCGCTGATTGCCACCTTTGCTGTCATCTATCTGCTGGGCTTTGACATCAATATTCTGACTCTTTTTGCGATGATTCTGGCTATCGGTCTGGTTGTCGACGACGCGATTATCGTCGTCGAGCGCGTGCAGTATCTGATGGTCTATGAGAATATGGATGCGCATTCAGCCTCGGTCAAGGCGATGCAGCAGATTGCCAGCGCCATTGTTGCCACCACTTTTGTGCTGCTTTCCATTTTTATCCCAGTCGGCCTTATGGCCGGTATTACCGGCAAAATTTATCAGCAGTTTGCCGTTACCATTGCTACCGCCGTTGTCTTTTCGGCATTCAATGCCCTCACGCTCAGCCCGTCGCTTTGTGCCATTTTTCTTCGCGGCGACCGCGAAACCGAACCTCATGGTTTTTTCAAATGGTTTGACGAAACCATAGATTTTTTCAAAAGCCACTACCTGAATACTGTCGGCTTTTTCTCAAGCCGGCTGAAAACGACGGCTTTGGTTACGCTCGGAACCATTGCCGTCATAGGTCTCGGATTTCTGGTAACGCCGACTTCGTTTCTGCCGGAAGAAGATCAGGGCATTATCTTTGCCAACGTCCAGCTGAGCGATACTTCGAGTATCAATAAAACCAACGAGGTAATGGCGGACATTGCCGAAAGGGCCATGAAAATCGACGGAGTCAGTTATTTTATTACCGTTGCCGGTTACTCCATGCTCGGCGGCGGAGGCGAAAATGTTGCATTCGGCGTTGTCGGTTTGGAGGAATGGGCAAAGCGCACCTCCAAAAACCTCTCCATTGAGGCAATTACCGAAAAATTGACGGAAGAGTTCGGTCAGACGCCCGGTGCCGAGGTCAACTTCTTTGCGCCGCCGTCCATTCCCGGCATTGGCAAAAGCAGCGGTTTGTCGCTGGAACTTCTGGCAACCAATGCCGCTTTTACCCCGTCGGACTTATATCGGGTCATGGGTGAGTTTCTCGGCCGCCTGAATTCCTCTCCGGATTTGTCTTATGCCTTTTCCACCTTTACGGCCGATACGCCGCATATTTATCTGGACATCGACCGTACCAAGCTGGAGGCGTATGATATTCCGGTTTCCAATCTTTTTGAAGCGCTGCAGAACAATCTCGGCTCGCGCTATGTCAACAACATCACGCTCAGCGGCCAGATTAACAAGGTAATTGTTCAGGCGGACTTTGCTTACCGCCGCAGTGTGCAGGACGTTGAGAATCTTTATGTTCCCTCGAAAACGGGAACCCTGATTAAGGTAAAGAGTTTTGCCGACGTCAAAACCACGATTTCGCCGAAAATCATTTACCGTTACAACCAATATACAGATGCCTCGATTACGGCGCAGAGCAAAACCGGCGTCAGCACCGGCACCGCGATTGACGGCATTCGCGCCATGGCTGCCGAAGTGCTGCCCAAGGGCTTTTCGATTGCCTGGACCGGTCTCAGCCTGCAGGAAGTCGAAGCCGCCGGGCTGGCTGCGTTTCTGATTGTTCTGGCGCTGGTTTTCTGCTATCTGTTTCTGGTAGCGTTGTACGAAAGCTGGATGCTGGCTTTTGCCGTCATGTTTTCGACCGTATTTGCCATTCTCGGCGCCGTTGTCGGCTTGCATCTGATGGGGCAGGCACTGAGCATTTACGCACAGCTCGGACTGATTATGCTGATTGGTCTGGCGGCAAAAAACGCAATTTTGATTGTTGAGTTTACCAAAGCTTACCGCGATGACGGGGATACGATTCTCGATGCGGCCAAAAAAGGTGCCGGCGAAAGGTTCCGCGCCGTGCTGATGACGGCACTGACTTTCATTTTGGGTGTTTTTCCGATGATTGTCGCCACCGGCGCCGGCGCGTCCAGCCAGATTGCCATCGGTACCTCGGTTTTCTACGGCATGATTGCGGCGACTTTTATCGGCATTATTTTTATTCCGGCGCTGTTTGCCCTGTTTGAAAGCATTAAGGAATGGGCAGGGCACGGACGTTATGAAGCTGAAATCCAAGTCGAAACCAAGGCCCGCGGCAACCCGCTCGGTATCAGGCTGGAACCGAAGGTTCCGGCTCCGGGCGAAAACGCGGCGAAGAAAAACGGCCGCAAAAACGGAGGCAAAAAAAATGAGAAAAAATAATCTGTTTCTGTTCTCGGCTTTTATATTGGCTTCCTGTACCGTCGGCCCTGATTACCGGGCGCCCGGATTTTTGCCTGAAAAGCAGATTGCCGCATCATTGGAGCTTAACAACACGGCAGGGAGAATTATTCCTTCCGACTGGTACCGGCAGTTTAACGACCAGACGCTCAATTATCTGATTGCCTGCGGCCTGCGCGACAGTCCGAACGTTGCGGCCGCCGTTCGGCGCCTGCGGGAGGCCCGTGCCGGTTTGAACATAGCCAGGGCCGGTTATCTGCCGGTTCTGAACGCTTCCGGAGCCTATAAATATGACAAACCCGGCAAAAATATCGGCTACGAATTGAAAAACAACTATTATCAGGCCGGCCTTGATGCCAGTTGGGAACTGGACATCTGGGGCGGCGGCCGTCGGCAGAGTGAAGCGGCGCAGGCTTTGTTCAAAGCCGCCGCGGCAGACTTGGATAATGTCCGCGTGACGCTGGTTGCCGAAATTGCCGATACTTATATCGGTCTGCGTACGGCGCAGGAGCAGCTGCGTATTTCCCGCGAAAATTTAAAGCTGCAGCGCGACATTGCCGGATTGGTTGCCGAAAAATATCGTGCCGGTCTGACTGACGACATAGCCCTCAATCAGGCCAACTATGCGGTGGAAACCACTCAGAGCCTGATTCCGGCATTGGAGCAGCAGGTCTCGGCTTCCTCCAATGCGCTGGCGATTCTGACCGGTGTGCTGCCCGGGCGTCTGTCGGTAAAACTGGAACCGGCAGCCGACAATCTGGTTTCCCGGCGTTTTGACTTTGACGTCGACGGCATGTTCGATATTCCGGCGCGGGTTGTCCGTGCCCGCCCGGACGTCCGTGCCGCCGAACAGCAGCTGATTGCCCAAAATGCCAAAATCGGGCAGGCGGTGGCTTCGCTGTTTCCCGATATAAGCATTTCGGCCATGTTCGGTTATCAGTCCATCCGCGGTACACAGCTGTTTACGCCGCGCAGCGAGGCTTTCAGCTGGTCGCCTGCTTTAACGCTGCCGGTTTTTCATTGGGGCGAACTGGTTAATAATGTCGAACTGCAAAAGGAAACCAAGGCCGAATATGTCGAATTGTATAAGCAGTCGGTATTGACGGCCGTCGGCGAAATCAAGGACAGCATGTCTGCCGTTCAAAACGAATATCGGAAGAATCGGGCGGATTACAAAGCGGAAGAAGACATGCGACGCGTGCACGAATATACTCTGGCTAAATACCGTCAGGGGCTTATCAGCTTCAGCGATATGCTTGATGCCGAACAGCGGCTGCTGAATGCGCAGAATGAACTTGCCGCCAGTAACGGCGCGATTTATCAGAACATTATTGCTTATTACAAAGCTGTCGGCGGCGGTTTTGAACCGGCATTGTACTGATTTAGTAGGCGCCGCGGTTAATCGGGTCGTCCTGCAGCACGCTCTGCGGCCGGTAAACGTATATGTTGGTCACGCTCGGCAGGTTGTAGGTACGGTGCCAGTAGCCGCGGTCTTCCATGCACAGGCGATATTTTCGCGGGCTGGAGTCAGAATCGTTGCGCAGGCTGTTGACCATGACCGGCATGGCGCCGGGGTAGGGAACATAACTGGCCCAAATGCCTTTTTCCGAATGCCAGTCGGCGCGGATGTTCATCTTGACCTCTTCCGAAAAGAACCAGGTCCGGACGTCGGGAAGCAGTTTAAAGTCTTCGGCCTGGCGCATACATTCCGAATGGTCGCGGGCAAATTTCTGAACGCCGGTGTTTTCTCTTTCCCAGTGATAAATAACCTGACCGTCGCCGTCCTGAAAAAGGGTGCAGGACGAGGCCAGAAATGCGGAAATCAGCGAAACGTAAAGTTTTTTCATTTTAAAAGTCCAGATTTGCATAATGTTTAGCCGGGAGAATTCCTTTGATGTTGTCTTTCAGAATTTCCTTGAAACTTGGCCGCGACTTTATTTTCGAATACCACAGCTTGGCGTTTTTGTAGCCGTCCCACGGAACGTCGCCCAGATAGTCGATAACCGACAGATGTGCGGCCGCGGTAATGTCGGCCAGTGAAAAGTCGTCGCCGGCCAGATAGTTGCGCCGTTCGGCCAGCCAGTCGATGTATTCGAGATGAAAGTTGAGGTTGTTAATGCCGATTTTCAGAATTTTCGAGTCCGGCGGATTGCCGAAGCCGAAACGCTTGTGAACCTTTTCATAAACGATGTTGCGGTTGACTTCCCGCATGAATTTGACGTCAAACCATTCGATCAGCCGCCGGACTTCGGCTTTCTGTTTCGGGTCGGCCGGCATCAGGCGTATCTCGCGGTTAACCTCCTCCAGAAATTCGGTAATTGCGTAGTTTCCGGCAATGACGTTGCCGTCGAAGACGAAAACCGGCACTTCGCCGGACGGATTGAGCTTGTACAAGTCCTGAGACGGCTTCCAGGGTTCTTCTTCCTTGAGGACAAAAAGCATTCTCTTCTCAGCCATAATAATCCGGACTTTGCGCGAAGCCGCCGAAACAGGATGATGAATAAGGAGTACCATATGTTTGCCGCCTTTTGTTAAAGGTTTAAGTTATGTACAATCTAAACAATAAGTTCCCAAAGGTCAAGATGACGATGCCTATTTATTATGCTTATTTTCGCCGTCCGGGTGCCTGAATCATAATCATCGTGTTCGGCTGTTCGTCAACGACCGGTTCCGCAATGTCGGGCAGCGGCTTGTCGCTGCTGAACGACGGCGGAACAACGCCTTCGGTTTCCTTTTCGACCTTTTTGATCGTATCTATCAGAATCTGCTCGATACGCTTGGTCGTTTCCGGTTTTTCCATCAGCGCCGTAAACGTGCGGGAGAGGAGTTTTTTGTGAATCGAGGTTTTCGAAATGCCGATAAACAGCGGCATGTTCCAGATTGACTGTTTTGAAAAGCTGACTTTGTTATAGATGCCGAGTTTCAGCGCTTCAATCATGCTGAAATAACGGCTGCCCAGAATATAGTCGATTTGTCCGGCAAACAGGCGTTCGTACATGTCGAGGCTTTTTTCAAACTTTTTGACGTTGTACTGTTTCAGTTCCTGCGCGACAAAGTCGCTGAGATGCTCGTGCGTGCTCATGGCACCGCGCAGTTTTTTCAGGTCGGCGCGTGATTTTACTTCATGAATGCGTCCCGGCAGCATGATGGCGACAATCGGATTGTTGACCGCCGCCGGAAAAACATATTCCAAACCCATGTACATCGCCGTTTCGTGATACATGCCGAGCAGCATGTCGATTTCGCCGCGGCGCACGTCGCGAACCAGCGTCGAATAGTTTTTGGTTATAACGTAGGTCACTTCAAAATTCTGCTTGGCTGCGTAGTCTTCGACAATCGGCTGAAAAATGCTGCTGAAGCTGTCGCGGTACGGCGGATTGGCATAGTTTCCGAACGGCGGATAGTCCAAAAACGCCGCCACTTTAAGCTCTTCCTTTACACGGTTCTTTTCTTTCTTAAGCTCTACCATCTGCGCCGTTGCCGTTTCGGCCAGCAGGACAATCGTCAGAAAAAGGGAAATCAGTATCTTTGAAATTTTTATCATCATGACCGCCATAAAAAATTTGTATTATCGCAAAATCTATACTAGAATATAACCATAATTTAACTAAATTTATTTAAAAAGGTTTTAATTCAAAATTATTCAGAGTGGCAAAGATGAACGAATCGCAGAAATATTCAGCAAACGAAGTGTCTTCCATGGGGCAGAACGAATTGGAAAGCCGCGCCTTTATCCGTACGGCTTCGGCGCTGAACCTCATTAAGGAACATTGGGAAGAAAAAAAAGGCGAACTTCCCGAGGCCCTTGACAAAAACCGCCGTCTCTGGACGATTATTGCCAGTGCCATGCAGGAGAGCGACTGTCCGCAGCCGCCTGAAGTGCGTCAGAATATCATCAATTTGGCCATGTTTGTCTTTCAGCGTACGGTAAAAGTTCTGGCCGAGCCTTCGCCGGACAGCCTCGGCGTTCTTATTAACATCAATATGAATATTGCCCGCGGTTTGGCCGGCAAACAGGCTGATGAGAGCGAAACGGCCGCCGGTTTGTAGTTTTACGGTTATTTATCAAGCCCCTCATTTGAGGGGCATTTTTTTTGCCAAAAATAAAAGCGGATTCAATAATAGTTGACTTTTGTCACGCGCCGCGTTATATTATAACTGTGGTGTATTAAAGTGATGAAGTCTCTTTTTGAG
>ERZ1106963.338-NODE-338-length-71879-cov-14.395411_pt1 | contig 71879 bp, 59 predicted proteins | sample MGYA00403681_ERZ1106963 | MGnify/ENA primary metagenome ERZ1106963 (study PRJEB35170, sample SAMEA104062407) | human gut metagenome | biome: human gut; feature: human-associated habitat; material: faeces | place: Denmark | collected 2012-05-03 ...
TCTACCTGCGCCGCAACTGGGGCGGAGAGTACGAAAATGTTGCTGTTTTGGTGGCGATCGCCGTGAATGAGGACGGTTTTCGTGAGGTTTTAGGAGCCGCAGAGGGCATGAAGGAGGACAAGGGCAGCTGGGTCAGTTTCTTCCAATGGCTCCGTGGACGCGGTTTGGACGGCGTGAAGCTCATCGTCGGCGACAAGTGCATGGGGATGCTGGAGGCCGTGGGCGAGGTGTTTCCGGACGCCAAATACCAGCGCTGCACGGTGCATTTCTATCGCAACGTTTTCTCTATTGTGCCCAAATCCAAGATCAAAATTGTGGCAAAAATGCTCAAGGCGATCCACGCGCAGGAGCGCAAGAAAGCGTCCCGTGAGAAGGCAAAGGCTGTGGTCGCCGAGCTGCGCGTCATGAAGCTGAAGGAGGCTGCCAAGAAGGTCGAGGACGGCATTGAGGAAACGCTGACCTACTGTGATTTTCCCGGTGAGCATTGGACGCGCATCCGTACCAACAATGTGATCGAGCGGCTGAACCGTGAGATCCGCCGACGCACCCGTGTGGTGGGGACATTCCCCGATGGCAACTCCGCCCTGATGCTGGTCTGCGCGAGGCTGCGCCATGTGGCGGGCACCCAGTGGGGCAACAAGAAATACATGAACATGAAGCACTTGGAGGCAGTCATGGACGATGCCTTCATTGCCGGCTGACTTCACTCAGCCGGAGCCTGCAAACAATTTTGTGCATAAATCTTGACGGGACCTAATTGGGATGTATATTTTGCAGATTCAATTCAGAATCCTGCAGCGCAATGAAGAAATAGATAACTCCGAAGCCCTTTAAAAATATAAAAAGAGCCGGGAAACCATTGAGGTTTCCCGGCTCTGGGTCTGTCGATAAAGTGGTAAGATTGGCGATAACGGTATCAGAAAATCACCATATCCCACTGCCACTATCACTTTCCTTCGCCCATATAATTATACTGCAGATCTTAAAATAGCCATAGCTGTTCCCCATTTTTTATGTTGTGCTGATATAGCGTGAGCTGAGAATCCAGATACCCACATTCACTACACAGAAGTTCTCCTCCAGAGGCATGGTACCTCTGCTCAGATAGATCCTCCACCGCCTTTACGATTAGAGGAGTCAGTTCCCCCACCGTTAAAAAGCTTGGTATAAGAATATCATATTTTTTTGCTAATGCCGGTATTGTCAAGTTGATCAAAATATCCATTTTTACTTCCCGCACCCCACCTGCGGCAGATGCGCATTTGCACATCTGCCGCAGATATTTTCATTTGCCGCTGTTGATGCGTTGCATTTGCACTGTCACCGCATCCATATCCTTTTCAACCTCTGTATGCAGCCTGACGGCCACCTCTCTCAGCCTTTCAAGAAATGCAATGCGTTTTTTGATCTGCTTTTCCTGCCGCTGCAGCCAGGCGCTTCCGTTTGGAACGCACATCGCCAGCCGGTCCGTAAACAGTTCCTGCAGCAAGCGGATTTCCCGCAGCTCCTCCTGCACAATATCCATTTGGCGCTGCAAACCGGCATCGTTTACCTGAAACAGCATGGATGCTTACATCCCGGCCACCGCAGCTATACCGCCAATGGACGACATGGCCTGAAAGGCATTCTCAATTTTTTGCTGCACGTCCGCAGATGCATTTTTGTACTCGTCTACCATTTTCCTATAGAAAGCCAACTGCTTACGAAGATAGAACAATTGGTTATTCGTCGATGTAAGAGCCGCCTGAAGCGCCTTGCTCAGATTCATCCCATCTACATCATCCCAAAACATTTTAAGCTGATCCTTGTACGCTGTTAGCTTTTCGATATGTCCGTTCAACATGGAAATGTATTCTGTCAACTGATCGATCTTGCCCTGATAAATGCCCTCGTTATATTTCAACATAGTTATCGTCTCCTTCCCCGTTAATGTCCTGCCCCTGTCGCATTACCGTCATCTATGAGTCTGCGATGGGTATCTGCATATTTGGTCATAGCATTTCCTACATCCTCCATAGCGCCCAAGAATGCTTTTCGCAACGTGCCACCGAAGCATTCGATCATGCCGCCGGTTCTCTTCAGAATGACCGTCAGCGGATCCCCCTCTTCAGCCAGTTCCTGCATGCAGCGGCCCGCATCTGCATTGACCTTTGCAACCAACTCAAGCTCCGCCTTTACCTCAGCCTGCCAAATTTTTGCCTGTGCTTCTTCAAAAGAAATATTGACCATAATGTTCTCCTTTCAAATTTAAATGTTTCTGATTTTTCGGATCAATTCCTGCAACTGGTCCATCTCTCTCTCCAAGCCTCTCCGGTATGGAGCCACGAACCCACCCTGCATGTTTTTGTCTGCAGTGTCGTGGTCGTTCTCCAAAAGCGCTTCCAGCTTTCCGAGATGATGCAAAAACTCCTCTGCTGCATCCATCATGTCCGCCTCCTTTCTCTGCAGGGTTTTTGTATATCAGGAAAAAATACTTCTGTCATCCTCGGGTATTTCCTCCACCCGGATTTCTCCGCAAGGCATCAGAAGAGGATAGCAGTCGTCGTTATACCGCATGACAGCCAAATTGTATTGCAGCAGCTCCTTCGCCTTTTCCCCATCCATAGGTACCGCGCAGAACTTTTGCTTATCAAAGCGTCCGCCGAACAAGATCATATGACCGTTTAGGGCGTACCCGTTATACAGTACGCTCTCTTGACACCGTTTTTCATCTTTCGGCTCAAAGAAGGCGATCACGCGCATGTTATACTGCCACATGCCTTTAAAAACGCCATCCAGCAGCATCTCAGACATCATGTCCAAGTTCGACACCATATCCGCCAAATTCTCTATAAAAACTAAAATCGGTGTCGTATGCGACCGAACATATTCCGCCGCCCGAGCAAGCTCGTCCTTGTTTTTTTCGTCCAGATCATTTGCCTGACAAAAGTCTGTCAGGAGCTTTTTCCTGACATTCATGTGCTTCATAATTTCGTCCAGCAACAGAGTGCCCTGTTCTTCATTCGGCGCATACAGGGTTACATCTTTTCTTGCAGCAGGCTCATCGGCTCCTTCTGCTCCCCCGGTAAAGATACTGCTTTCGCAGCGGCAAACAGCCAAAATCTCCATTCGTTCTCTTTGCGCCGCATATAGGAAATTGCTCATGATGGGTACAGTTCCCTGTGGATTTCCCAAATAAACACTCAACGCGCTGAATTGCTTCAGGGGAAGAGCTACAGGATTTTGCTTGAAGTAACCCAGCGGGATCCGACCGGGTTTAAACTGCGCTGCGAACTCCCTGTAATCGGCATCTTGCTTATGAACCGGCAGACGTATAGCCGCCTGCGCCTCACCGCTTTGTTCTCGCAGGCCTTCCAGCTCCGCTTTTAAGTGTTTGTTCCGCTCCGCATCCTCCAGGTTCGGGCAATACATGGCCGCATGAAATTCCAGCGGAGCCTCCTCCCACTTGTAAAGCCCCCGTCCCGGTTGATCCGGTGGGACATAGGAGACCTTGCAGTTCAGCGCCTCGCCATAATCAAACTTTTCCCGCATATGCAGGCATAATCTGCCTCCCAGCTCCTGCTTGATCCGCACCGATACCTCATTCAGATGGCTGCATGTAATAATATATTTTATGCCATAATTAACGCCATCCCGAATGTATTTCTGCAGCTTGTAGCCGTGCGCCTCGCCGGTTTTGGTAGCGTTTAGTCCCGCAAAGCCGTCGATGACCACCAGGATTAGCGGCAGCTGGTGCTCAGCATGCGCCGCCTCAAAGCTGTCTGTTTCCCACTGGGAAAACAGCTTTTTTCGCCTGGCCACGATCCCATTAAGCAGAGTGAAAAAGTCATTCAGCGAGTCCTCATTTTCCTCAATCAGTACCGCACCGCAGTGGGGCATGACGTCAAATACCTTCAGCATCCGGCTGGAATAATCCAATATGTAGAATTGCACCTCGCCGGAAGAATAGTTCTTGCAGAGGGAATACAGGATACTTTGTACCATGGTCGTCTTACCGCTGCCACCCTCTCCGACAATCATCAGATTCTGACAGTGTTCAAAATCAAAAGACAGAGGAAACTGCTTCTGCCGGGACGGGTCATCCAGCCTTCCCAAATAAGTTTGCACCGGAGTTTTAGGCATCTGACCCTGCTCAGAAACATCCAGCCGGTTCGGCAGCGGATCCTTCCATAAGGACCGCACGGGGATCTTCTCCTCCTGCGCCAATTGGCAGAGCTGCTGTACTACAGCGGTGACCTGCTTTTTCCCGGAATCGCTGCGCTTCGCCTCCGGCGCTATACGGAGCACCGTCTGCCCAAGGTTATCCAGCACAGCAATGGAGTTGTCTACTCTCTCCTCCACTGTGTCCTGCGGCTCATATTGTGCGCCGCACCAGGCGGATTGCGCCAAGGCAAAGTACTCATTATACCCAACCTGCAGATAAAACCGCCCCACATCCTTCAACTCCGCAGCCTCCGGGCGAAGCAGCATATCCATACTGTCGGATTTATCCTGCACCTTCAGGCACACCTTGAACTTCGCATTGCTTCGAATCTGGTCGTTTACCACACCGCTGGGCTTCTGAGTCGCAAGGATTAAGTGAATTCCCAAGCTGCGGCCAATGCGTGCGGCACTGATCAGCTGCTCCATAAAATCCGGTTGCTGCTGTTTCAGCTCCGCAAATTCATCGGAAATGATGAACAAATGCGGCATTGGTTCGGCTACCTTTCCGGCACGAAACAGCTTTTGATACGCATATATATCAATGGTTTCGCCGCCAAGCCGGTTTTTCGTTTCGTTAAATACCCGCTGCCGCCGGATTAGCTCACTCTGGATCGACATCAACGACCTCTGAATCGCACTGCCATCCAAATTCGTGATTGTGCCAATCAAATGCGGCAGGCGAATCCCAGCTTCCGCATCTTCAAAGGCGCCAACCAATCCTCCGCCCTTATAGTCAATCAGGATAAATGCCACCTCATATGGGTGATAGTTTACCGCCAGCGACAAGATGTATGTAATAATAAATTCCGATTTGCCTGACCCCGTCATACCGGCCACCAATCCGTGCGGGCCTTGATATTTCTCGTGCAAATCCAAATTGAACACAGATCCATCCGTGCCGATGCCAACCGGCGTTGAGAGCGATTTGACAGGATTATTCCTTTGCCACCTATCGCGGATATTGAGATGCTCAATGCGGCCAACACCGAACAGATCCAGAAATGAAACCATTTTCGGCAAAGCAAATCCTTGCTCGCCGATTTTCAGGCGGGTGTTTTCTATCCTTTTGACGCATTGCTCTCTCTTGATCTCGTCGCACTTTTCCAGCCAGAAATAATCATCGTTTCTTTCCAGCTGCTTCAAATATGCAACGGTATGCGTACCGTTTTTGTTAAGCTGAAAGATTCTCTCGCACTCCTTTGGAAAACCGTCAAACGCAGCCAAAATGGAAACACCGATGTTTTCCTCCAGATGAAGCACCCTTTTAAGAATCTCCATGCTGTCAAAGATTTTCTTATCCAGAGCAAAGATCACATAATACGGATGCTGCTTCAGAATTTCCTTCAGTGCCCGGGGCGAATCCAGATCATTCTCCAGCTCTCGTTTTAGATATTCACTGATAGAATACGCTTCCGTCACATCACATGCGAGGAAGCGGAAGGTCCGCTGATCGTTCCAAATATGAGGAATGTATTTGACAAATTCCAGCTCCTCTACATCGCACGCATCTGCCAGGAAAACAACCTTTACATCGTCATAGCTGTGAGTCACTATAAGCTGCAGCAACACATTTCGAATAAACGCCACCATATGCCGTCGGTCTCCCGCCACGCCGTTTATCTTTTCTTCGGTAAAGGACGCAAGAATGGGCACATCCTCCAATATGATGGGCTTTTCCACCAGGTTATACATCTGCATTTCCAGGTGATCCTCTTTTATATTAAAGCGGCGCTTCGGATAGCTGATTTCTGCCTGCAGGGGAAGCTGTCCGCTGCCAATGCGAAGACAGAGGAAGTCGTCATCGGTTTTTTTGTGCTCCCATAGCTGCTCTTCCCGGTTGGCTTGATCCAAAAGTGTATTTAGCTCCGGATAATTTCTATTGAATACGTTTTGCTCTCTTTTACGCTCCTTTTCGATCTCCAGTTCCTTTTCCGCTAAATACTGGGTATAGCTCTTTACCCGGCGCTCCTCATATTCCTTGCGCTCTTTGTCGGTGAAGCGATTGGTCAGCAGAGGGAACAGGAATGAGCTGAGCAGCATCGTGACCTGTCCTGCCAGCAGGGCGCTTCCGCCCATGACCGCCGAGCTCCCCATCTGCAGCAGCAGCGGCATATTGCCGTTCTGTGCCGACATAGGCGGCGGTTCGACGGAAATGGTAGGAAACGCCATGGACAGCCGTTTCCGGGGGGAGGGTGTGAAATATTGTTCCCTTTCCTCCGCTGGCATCTGCTTTGTCTCTCCGTGTTCGATGCTCTGAACGGGTCTCAGTACCCCGGGATTCAGTGAAACCGGTCTCCCCCTGTCGTTCATGGAGACAAAGTCAAAGCCCATGATGATCCGCAGCCCTGCAATGTAAATCACATCCCCCGGAAAAACCGGCACCTGGTGGATTCTCTGTCCGTTGACAAACGTTCCGTTCAGGCTATGCTCATCGGTAATGACCCATCGGTTTTGGTTCCAGCAAAGCGTTGCGTGTCTTCTGGAAACGCAGTTTAACGCATACTGAATATCGTTTTCATCCGTGCGCCCAATGGTGATCTGAGCCGCCCCATGGATCCGGTAGTTGTGATAGGTGCTGTTTTCCGCGTCGGCGCGCTCCGAATACAGGGTATACTCCTGGTCGTCATGCCAAATGGTAAGAAACTGTCCGTTTAAAAGCGGAATACACCTTTCCGGCTCCCCCGAATCGGTCTTGAAGCAGGCATTTGCTGTGCATACTGCGTACCATTTTTCTTCCCGGCCCTCTATATAGAAAAAGTCGTACCACGCATCGGGCTCATTCCCGGAAAACCGAAATTTTCCTTCTGCTTTTTGTGGAAGCCACAGGCTTTTGATAGTCTGGTCAGCATCAATAAGCGTGATTTGAAACGCAGATGCTTTTCTCTTTTCTTTCATCGGTCTGCTATCCACGTTCACTTTATCTCCCTTTCTCCATCAGGCTCCCTTGGTCCTGTAACGGTAAACGGTTCTTGTCTCCACCTGGCGGTCGCTACTACTGCTTACCGCAGAGCTGCTCCAATCCGACCAAGCCTCCCACCGCTCATAGTAGTAGGTGGTGATCAAAGAACGGTCACGGTAGCGGTATTCAGTATAACCGGCTGTTACCTGCTCTTGTGTTGTCCACTCGTTATACCAAACTTTCCCGTATATATTGTATCCACTGTCAGAGCCTGTATAGGCCAGGGGAGAGGCCGTCCAGCCATATTCCTCATAATACTGACAATAATGTCCCCCCCACCAGCCTACAGCCGGTCCGTTCCAGCCGCGCCGACCTGCCGTTGCATAGTTGTATTCATTATACCGGTTATAGTTATATAAAGTTCTGTACGTTGGTTCGACCCACTTTGTTTCCACCTGCCGGGTGTCGCTTTCAGACACGGCGCTGGTGGACCAGCCGCTCCAATCGCCCCAATCGGTATAGTAGGAGTCCGAATTCACCATTGTCCAATCGTCAAGCGGGTAAGCCGTAGAACTGGTGGTTTCCTTGTCCCTATAGCGGTACTGGGTCTTTTTCTCCACATCATAGTCCCCGGAGGGCGGCGTCGAGGTTGTCCAATCGGACCACGGTCCCGGATCTTTTTTTGCGGGCGTCGGGTCTGGTGTTGGCGTGGCGTCGGCTTTCCCAGATGCGCCCTTGCCTACGGTCAGAACAATGGTTGTCCCCGCCTTCTGTGTGCTTCCGGCCTCCGGCAGTTGGCTGATAACCAGGCCCTTTTGGTTATTGCTGCTCTCGATCAGGTTGATAGTCACCTTTAGGCCTTGCCCCTTGATTGCACTCTCCGCCGCCGCCTTGTCCATTCCCACAACAGATGCCACGGTTATCAGGTCTTTCGTGCTGCACACAACAATTTTTACGGCTGTACCGCGCGTCACCTCTGCATTAGCGCTGATACTCTGAGAGATGACATTTCCTTCCTTTACATCGGCATCATAATTATACTCAACCTCAACAGAAAGTCCTGCCTCCGCCAGCAGCTTTTTCGCCTCACTTTCGCTCATGCCCACAATGCCGGGCATAGCAAAGGGCTTTCCGCCGGTGCTCACCGTAATAGCCACAGTGCTGCCCGGTTCCAGCGTCTCGCCCTTGGCCCGGTCCTGCGCGAATACAAGTCCTGCCGCGATGAGTTCATTGCTCTCCTGCGACGCCTTGGCCTGTGCGCCCATGTTGGCCAGGATCTGGGTGGCGTCCTGCTCCGTCTTATAGTTCAGGTTTGGCATTTGGAAGCTATGCCAGGGAAGAAGTACCCTTACGCTCAGCTTTCCATCAGATCCAGCTTGGCTGCCCGCCTGCACTGCTTGAGATTTAATAGTCGGAATTTTACAATCGTGGGAAAACTCCTTCCGGGTCACTGTCAGTGTGATCCCTGCGCTCGATGCAGCTTTCAGTGCATCCTCATAGCTCATACCGGTCAATTTCGGTACAGTACCGGCTGTGCCCTTGGATTTTTTTGCAACTGTCAGCGTTACCGCATCGCCGGTTCCGATCTCGGCATAGGGTTCAATGCTCTGTGCTGTCACGCAGCCTGCGCTGACGCCATTCTTTTCTCCATCCTGCATTGTCACAGCCACGCCCATGCACTCCAATGCCTGTCTTGCATAGTCTTCCGTCATACCCGTCAGATCCGGCATTTGGTAGATTTCTTTCCCGGTACTCACCGTAAGGGAAAGCATCGTGTTTTTCATCACCACGCTGCCCGCCGAAACGTCCTGCGCCAGCACAACATTTTCAGGCAATCCCGGAGAGTAGACCGTTCCCGCCTGCGTTACCTGCAGGGCCGCATCCTTCAGCCATTTCTGTGCATCTTCTACATTGGCATTGATTGTATCCGGCACACGGGTCATTCCGTCCGGCAGCTTGTATACGCCCACAGCCCCCTTAAAGCCAATGACCCCAACCGCCAGCAGCACAATCAGCGTAATGGCCGCTGCAGCGGATACGGGAACGCCGATTTTTGCCCAAAGAGGCCACCGCATAAAGTCAACCCGCCGAATACTGCTCACCCGACGCTTTACCGGCTCCTTGGAAATAAGCTCCTGCAAAAAGGCATCTGCCGTCTCCGACCGATCCTCCACCCGGACACTCAGGGCGTTCATCAATGCGTTTTCAAAATTTTCCGAAAGTTCATCATTATAGCAGGAGGGATCCTTTAACGGATCCTTGCCGCCGCTCTGTATCTGGGTCCGGCGCTCAAATGCATCCTCGGGTCTAACGCCTGTGACCAAATGATACAAAACCGCACCTACCGCATAAACATCGGTAAAGGGCCCCTGCTCGCCGTTGCTCTGATACTGCTCCGCCGGAGAATAACCGGGCTTAATAAGAACAGTCAGGCTTTTGCTGTGTGATGTAGATGCATACCTGGAAGCACCGAAGTCGATCAGCTTTACATGTGTCTTACCGTCCTGTCCCTTTGCCAGAAAAATATTGTCGGGCGCAATATCCCTGTGAATAATCCCGCTGTGGTGAACCTCCTCCAGTGTTTGCAGCACCGGGACAATAATGTCCATGGCAGCCTCCTCTGTGAGCTTCTTTTCCCGCTTCATGTAGGAGGCCAATGTTTCCCCTTCCAGATACTCCATGACAATGTATGCTGTGTGGTTCGCTTCGAAGCTGTCATAGATATGTACGATTCCGTCAAGGCTGCTCAGCTTTGCCAGTTTTTTTGCCTCCTCAAGGAATTTTTTCATCCCAGCAGTAAACTGCTGCATCTTTTTTTCATTGTTGTTGATCATCACATCAGGCTGATGCAGCGCACGGGTGGCAAATTCACTGGGCAAATACTCCTTAATGGCCACCTTGCGCTTGAGCTTTTGGTCATACCCGATGTACGTTACGCCAAAGCCGCCAAAGCCCAGAGCGTTTCCGATCAAGTAGCGGTCTATGAGTACAGTACCTGCATCGATATGCAGCAGTTCTTTTTTACCGCTGTTCTCCTCATAACCGCAATAGGGACATATATCATATTGTGCGTCATAAAACTCCATGCACTGCATACATTGCTTGCTGCTTTCCATTTTCAATCTCTCCTACTGAAATGTATATGCGTCACAGCTTGCTATCACCTGCTCAAACTGCTTTCTGACATCGTCATACCCATCTAACGCCGCAGCGTTCATCGGCAAGCCGGGATTTCCTCCCTGCAAATAGTAAATATCCTGTGCATTATTGCTCAGCAGATATGCCAAGAATGTCTCTGCCGCGGTCTTTTCAGCCCCTTCTGATGCGGACATACTCCAGCAGTTGGCGTACTGGCAGGGTATATTCTCTAAGTCAAGCGTAATCATCGTGAACTTTCCCGGCAAAGCATCTCTGACCTTGAAATAAATAGAGGTATCACTGAAGCAGACGGCAGTTTTTCCCTCCAAAAACTTCACATCTGAGCTCATTTTTGAGACGTAATCGGAAAAACCCGGGATAATCTTCTTATAAACCGACTTTAATCCCTTTCGCACCGACATTGGTTTATATTTCAGTTCCCCACCGCATAGCTTTAATATATCATTCATCCCTGCTACACTTTTCAAATTCGCAGAATCCGTCACTACTTCTGTATTGATATAGACTACCGGGACATTAAATGCCGTTGGCATTTTCGTTCCATTCTCAATATAATTTTCAAAGGCTGTCTGAAACTTACATTTCTCCGTATCCGGCATACCCGCAAGCTCCTTCAGATTCTGTGCCGCCTTCATACATTCATCACCGGATTGCGCCGACTCAAACACCGTTGGCATGCTGCCCTCCGCATACGCCTTGTTCAGTTCTTTACGGTAGCTGTCCGCAGCAATTCCGCGCATCTCAATTTTAACGTTTGTAAACTGATCTCCGTCATAAAGTGCATCATAAATGGCCTGCAGTGCATTCTCCTTCTCTGCGGCAATACTTTCATCGCTGCTCAACGAATACCAAACAGAGATAGTCGCCGGTTCCAGCACAACTTCTTTTTTGTTTTTAACCAAGTTAGCCGCAAAAACACCCGCAAGGAGCATCACTGCCGCAATTCCGGCTGCAATACCGGCCGTTCGCCTTGTCTTTTTCTTTTTTCGCACCGCTTCAACCGATAAAACTTTTCTTTTCTGCAGCAGCGCCTCTTTCATCTGTGTGGCATTTTGAAAGCGCTCATGAATGTTGATCGCCATCGCCGTCATGATTGTGTTACTGAGGTACTCCGGTATATTTTGATTGATTTCCCTCGGGTAGCATAATCGATCTGTGTGGGCATCAAAATCCGCTTTTCGATCTGTGGATTCTGCCGGCACTTTTCCAGTTACCGCCACATATAGCGTAGCCCCAAGCGCATATATATCGGTCCACGCCTGCTGCAAATCATTTTCCGGGTCGTTTTTTTCATACTGCTCGGGGGGTGCATATCCCGGCTTCAACACGATCAATCTGGAATCCGTGTCTTCCTTGGACAGCCTTGCGGAACCAAAGTCAATGATTTTCACGCTGCCATCCTTGCCCACAAAAATATTATCCGGGCTAATATCCCGATGGATCACCCCGGCATGGTGGATCTCGTCCAGTGCCTCACAGAGCCGCACGCCAATATTTACCGCTTCGTCCTCCGTAAGCGGCCGTTTCTGGTGTATCAAAAAATCTTCCAGCGTTTCATAGTCCAAAAATTCCATAACCATGTAGGATGTCCCGTTTTCTTCAAAAAAGTCATCCACGCGGACTATGCTGGGTGATTGAAATTTAGCGACTATGCGCGCCTCCTCTATCAACCGCTCCTTCCCATATTCAAATTCCGCCTGCCTTTTAGGTGCAGCAACAAATACATCAGTATCCCCGGGAATCCGGTTCACCACGCCCTGTTGAAAGTACTCCTTAATTGCCTTGCAAATATTGTATTTATTATCCCACGCCTTGTATGTAATACCAAATCCGCCTGCGCCGACCACACCACCGATTATATAGCGGTCATGCAGAATACTCCCAATGGGAAGATATCGGGGATCGTCCTGCTGTTCGCCTTGTATATATCCGCAGAAGGGACAAACTCCGGCAGCAATTGACTCATCATACTCACCAAAACACTTTTCGCACCTTTTCATACTCTTCTCCCGCAGCTCCAGTTACTTTGTTGCTTGATAGGAAATCCAGCTAAATTGCTCTCCGCAAAGCGGCACAAATACAAACATATTTCTCTCACTATCGCCAAGCTCTATCTGTTCATACCCAACCAGCACCTTTCTCTCATACAGTGCTTCCCCGTTAACATAGCAAAGGCTATCGCTGTCCCCGGAGATAATAGAAAATGTGCCTGCCTTTGCATCGAACATAATGACTGCCACACAGGATCTCGATACACTCTCGTCGTTCAGGAGTCGAACATCAAAGTCCTGTGAACGGCCTATTTTATTCCGGCCGCTGTGCAGCGCAAAGCTCTGCCCATAGTAAGGGCCCTTTACACAAACGATCCATCCCACGACAGGGTCTACCCGGCGGCCGTCCGCTGATGTAAATTTCCCCACTGTTCTGCCACTTTTCTTCAGCTGCTTTATCAAGTCATCGGCAAATTCGTTTTGAGAAATAATATCCGCCTTTTGCCCTATCTCCTTTTTATCTTCTCCTTCAATCTCGTCCGCTCGTTGTTCTATTTTCTCAGCTTCAGCGCATTGCTCTTCCTCTTGCTTTTCAGGCAGGATATCATTCGCCTCATGCTCTGTTCCCGTCGGTATTCTGTTGTAGGGCACGGTATACCGTTTTTGTTTTTGAGGTGGATCGTCTTTATTTACCTTTGGGTTTTGCTCTTCATTAATATCAGGTGTGTCTATCTTTGCAGTGTTGCCTCTCTGATTTAAAGCTTTTTCTGTTTCCTTATCCGGCTCCTGCTTTGCCTTGCAGTGCGGGCATTCGTTGTAAACCTGTCCATTGTAGTACAACCCACATGCCAAGCATTTTACTGCCTTTGTCATTTGCCTGTCCTCCCGTTTAATTGTATAAGGATATATGTGTAGTTATCCTGCTCCGGCTTTGCTGCCTCCTGTATTGCCTGCTCTATACAGCTTGCAGCATTCTCCATATTCTCTGCGGCGCAAACGGACGCAAGAATGAGTTGAGCCGGCACAGACCTGTATAAGCCATCTGAGCAGATTAAAATTGTATCCTTCGGCCGCAATACAAAAGGAGCCCTACTGATATCCTTCCACTGTAGGCCACCCATTCCTACATAGCTAATCAGCGCTTCTCCCTCCTGTGCCTCTATCCGGTATTGTTCCCTGTCGATTTCTCCGTTTTGAAGCATTTCATTCAGCTGAAAAAAATAATTATGATCTGTTGTGACCTGCACCATTTGCCCTGCCCGCAGGACATAAATGCGGCTATCCCCGGCAGATACCCAGTACATGCGGTCCGCTATAATGTGAACTGCCGCAAGGGTAGTCCCTGCGCCAAGCGGAGTCCCATCCGGTGCCTTTAAGGAGTAAACCAAATCATCAGTCAATTCTATGGCTTCCTCCATCCATTCACCGCCTTCCAGCCGTCCCTCTCTTTCATACTCACTCAGAAACTTTTCAATTGCAGCCTTGCTGGCCCTCTCTCCTCCTGTCAGGCCGCCCATACCGTCGCATACCACCGCAAGTGTTTCATTATCACAGGCCGCTGCAAAACCGGCATCCTGCTGTGAATCACGCCTGCCAATGCCCATTCTAAAGGCTATATCGTACCGATTACTTTTCCTTAGATCCACAAATGAAAAACTATTCTCCATCGCTATTTACCCAATATGCTCTTTCCTTTTGTATACACCGCTATGGCCGTATAATTGTCCATCTCGCCGTCTTTTCCGTTTTCTCGTATTATTTTAGTCATCCGAGTCATCCACAGGCTCGGCGAAGGCGATTCCCTCTGTAGCCGTGCCATATCCACGTCCTCTAACAGCTCCCAAAATCCATCTGTACACAGAAGAAATGCGTGTTCCCCATGCAGTCGCACCATCGGGCTTATGTCATATCTCGGTTCCTCACCTTGGATACCCATGACACGCATCAACCTGTTTCTGTCCGGATGGTGACGAATATCTTTTTCCTCAATTTCCCCTGAAATGGCCAACATCTGTGGTACACTGTGGTCGATTGTACGTACCTTCAGCTTACCCCGCTTAAAGTCATATAGTCGTGAGTCTCCCACATGAGCCCATATTGCTTTCCCCTCGTGGATCACCAGTGCAACAAGTGTTGTCTTCATCTGGGATGGTGCCTGTAGCCGCCCCTGCTGCTGCACGATCGCATCCTGGGCAGCTGAAAATGCCTTTTTAAAAAAAACATCTGAGTACCCTTCATCCACAAACATCGTACATATTGCGTCAACAGCAGCCTGTGCTGCGATTTCTCCGTTTCCATGCCCGCCTAATCCGTCAGCTATAGTGAAGCAGTATGAATCTCCATACATGGCCACACCGTATCGGTCTTCATTGATCTCTCTCGTTCCCTTGTTCGTAAAAGTCTCATATTGCGTCATTCTGTTATTCCTCGGCTTTCTGTTTGTAGCAATGTATAGAGAGTAGCCAAAGCCACTGCCGCAGCGGCGTCACAGCCAATTCAAGTGCTTCCTTTACAGCCCCGGCACATTCATGCATCTAACTCTTATTAATTATAGTGAAACATAGATAACCATTCAAGGCGGAGGCCGTCTTCGACAGTGCGAATTATGTCGTTTAGATTGCGAGTTATGTTATATACTTGCATTTCTTGCTGAATTCCTGTATTATAAATCCACAAAGCTATGTTACAAACCATGTTTGAAGGAGCCACGCCCCCATGTCCACTGCAACCCTGTATGTATTTGCCTATTTGCTGATGAATCTCACTCAGCAGACGATGTGGTATTGCGCCTTCAGCAGGCTCTTCCCCGCCAAGCTCCCGCCGCGTTTCTATTATCCGCTGGTTCTGGCGCTGAACGCGGTAGCTTGCTTTCTGACCTATGCCCCGCTGTCGGACAATACCGCCCTTCGCCTGGTAATCTCCAATACCTACTTTGTCTTTTTCATGCTCCTTCTGCATCGGGGGAATCTCCTGCGTAAGCTTTTGGCCGTGCTGGGCATCTTTCTTACTATGGTACTTACGGAGCTTACCACTCTTCTTCTGGCGCCAATGGCCTCCGCACAGATCCAGAACCGAGATTTTTGTCACCTGGAATTGATCCCGTTCTACATCCTGTTTCTTCTGGCGCAGGCTCTCTACTTGGTTATCATGGTCTGCGCATTCCGTCTCCTGGACAAAAAGGGTGAAAACCGCGTTTCCGACCGAAGCCGCTTTTATTATGTTCTTCTCCCTATCAATCAATTTGTCCTTCTGTCCATTTGGTATTATTACTACATCTTCACTTCAGTCGACCCGTTTACGCCCCAAAAATTTCTCATTGTCCTTGTGGTGCTGATCTTCTCCATTCTCACAGACATCCTCCTGTTTCGCCTCATCAGCCGCACGGCAGAAAACGCAGAGCTCCATGCCCGCAACGAGCTGATGGAGGAGCAGATGGCCGTGAAGGCCAAGTATTATCAGCTCATGGCCCAAAGCTACAGCAATATGCGTCAGATGCGCCATGACATTGCCAACCACATCTGCACCATCCACGCTATGCTGCAAAGTAATGAAAAGGACGCTGCCCAGAAATATGTGGCCGAGCTGGAGAAAACCACCGCTGTCCGAAGCCTGCTCAGCGATTGCCAAAACACAGCGGTGGACGCATTTTTGCGGGAGCGGATGGAAAATCTTTCCGCGCAAGGCATCACCCTTTCTGTGGACATTCATTTGCCCCCATACTGCTTTGTTTCCGATGTAGACCTGATCACCGCATTGGGGAATCTGCTGGATAATGCTGCGGACGCCTGCCGGCAGCTCCCCAATGCCCATATCGCAGTGAAAGCCAGCTTGTCCGACGGATTTTTGCATATTGAAACTGAAAATCCTTATAGCCCGGACGGTGGCAAAAAAGAACGCCGCATCTCCTATATGGAACGCGGCACCGGTGTCGGTATTCTCAGGTCTCTGGCGGAAAAGTATGGCGGCTGCTTTACCTCGCGTGCAAATGGTCACATCTATAATAACACCCTAATCCTGAAGGAGCCCCCTAATCATGGTTAATATTTTCCTGTGTGACGATAACCCCTTGCAGCTGCGCTGTGTCCATGATTTTATCGAAAGCTATATGGCAAATAAATCTGCTCGAATTTTCGACTACAGCTCCCCCGCAGATTTTCTGCCCGGTTTGGGTGAGTACGGCGCAGACATCGCCGTCCTGGACATCAGCTTAGGCAAAGTCAACGGCATCGACCTGGCAAAGGCCATTAATGCCAAGTGTCCCAATTGCCAGGTTATTTTTCTTACCGCCTACCCGGAGTATACATCCGAGGCCTATTTTGCTGACCACGCTTGGTTTATTCTGAAAAAGGATATGACAAAATATCTGACATCAGCCCTGGATAAATGCTTGGACACTCTGGAAAAAGGCTTTTACGATGCGCCTGCTATCTGGGTTAGAAAGCGGCGCAACAGAGAGCGCATACCAGTCTCTGAAATCCTGTACCTGGAGCGGACAGGACATCAGACAAAGGTAGTTAAGCTCCATGACACGGTGCTCTGCCGCCAATCTCCCGAGGAGCTGCTGTCCACTTTGGAGACACATACCTTTATCCACTGCCACCAAAGCTTTTGGGTAAACGCTCCCAAAATTTTTTCCCTTGTGGGCGATACCTTCCATCTCATCGACGGCAGTGAAGTTCTTATCAGCCGTACCCGCAAAAAGGAGGCAACACAAATTTTTGCGGATGTAGTTTCCAAAAATATATCTCTGCTTTAATGGACTATATCGCTGCAAATATTGCACACCCCGTGTCTGAGGTGATCCGCATAGGATAGGCAAATATTTATAGTGGAAATTGTTCCAGCTACTGAAGGGGCTTTCTGTCTGTGAATTGCAGGCGGCAAGCCCTTTAGCTTTGCCCCACTTCGTCTGCGCTTTTTTTCAGGCATTACGTTTCTCCTGCCGGCATCTGATTTTGGGTGAAAAGATAATGTACAATATCAATGCAAGCAAGAAGCCGTTGAGCATTGACAATATCCCGCTGGATGATATAGAAACGGCATTTGAAAGCGAAACCGGAGCTTTGGAGGGGTGTTCATCCTTGAGCACCCCTGCTCCACCAAAACAATATTACACAAAACCCTATTTCTATGTTGGCGGCTTTGCCGTCACGGTATGGGGCGTGTAGCACAAAAGAGCAAGGCCCTCTCTACCATTCAGGCAGAGAGGGCCTTGCTGCAGCAGCCGGAAAACCCGGTACACATTTATTTTTATCAAAAAACGCTGCTTTGGGGCGGCTTATTTCTTTTCTTCCTCCTCGCGGATGAACATGATCAGAAAGCTCACCGCCAGCAGAGCGCAGGAGACCCAGATGCCTCTCTCGGCAAACCACGCCGTCAGCAGCGCGCCCAGGCCGGCGCCCACCGCAAAGAGACCGATCACGCCGAAATAGGTCAGCGCCTTATGCAGCACCTCCCGGTCACGGGTGTGGAAATAGACGCACAGGGCCTCCGTTCCGCTGCGCATGTTGCCGATGCACATGGTGCTGGCGTAAGCATGGCCGCGCACCTTGCGGAAGGTCTGCACCTGCATGGCACAGACAAAGGACACCAGCACATTGGCCAGCGTATTGACCCGCTGAGGCAGAAAGCCCACCACAAACAGCAAGACGATCTCCGCCAGGATGATGAGCTGCCGCCAATGCACCTTTTCCATGTACTTGAAATGGCGGTGAATACACTCGGCCGCAAAGATCCCCAGTAAAAAGGAGAGTACCGGGATGAGATACCGGACGCAGTGATCCCACTCGCCGTCAAAGAGATAGGCGCTGAACAGCACGATATTCCCCGTCTGGGCATTGGCAAAGACCTTGCCCCGGCAGAGATAGGTATAGGCATCCTGCAAACCGCCGGAGAGGATGATAAAGGACGCGGTCAGCAGCGCTTCCGACATTTGCCCGCGATGTCTGCGGAGATTCATAATCCATCCTCCTCTTCAGCTTATCTGCGCCCAGGCCCTTGGTGGGGCGTGGCTGCCGGGCGGTCATTCCTCCTGCATAAAGGCGCGGATGTACGCGGTGAGCATCTGCGCCGTCTTCTCGCAGCCCAGCACGTCACTCTTGACGGTCATGTCATAGCCCCGGGCATCGCCCCACTTGGTGTCGCAGTAGTAGTTGTGATAATTCTTGCGGGAGCGGTCCACCGATTTGATCTCCTCAATGGCCTGCTCCGTATCCAGATTCAGCTTCTCCATGATTCGGCCCAGCTTGAACTGGGGGTTGCCGCAGATGAAAATGCTGATGCAGTTGGGGTTGTTTTTCAGCACCTGCTCACCGCAGCGGCCCAGCACCACAAAGCTCTCCCCCTGAGCAGCCTTTGCCTGGAGCATTTGGAAGGTACGCTCTGCCACATTGACCTCCAGGGAGTTGGAATACTTTCCGATGCGGCGGGAGGTGAAGAAGTTGACAGGGCGCTCGTCCATCTGGCTGATGATCTCCGGGCTGTAGCCCTGATCCACCACCTCCGCCTCAATGGACTTCTTATCATAGAGTCTAACGCCCAGGGCCCGGGAAATCATCTGGGCAATATAGTGGCCGCCGCTGCCGTGCTCACGGCCGATGGCAACGATGATCTGCTTTTTCATATGCACACACTCCTTCACAGCTTTTTATAAGTACCGCAGGAACAGATACCCCATAGACACCGCGATCACCAGCACCGTCGCACCGACGCAGTACTTGCAGTAGACGCCCCAGCTGATGGGGTAGCCGCCCTTGGCCGCAACGGAGGTGCCCACCACATTGGCCGAGGCACCGATGGGCGTTGCGTTGCCGCCGAGATCTGTGCCCAGGGACAGGGCCCAGGCCAGCACGCCCATGTCTATGCCGCTGGCGGCCGCAATGGACCGGACCACCGGGATCATGGTGGCGGCAAAGGGAATATTATCCACAAAGGCGCTGGTAACCGCCGAGATCCAGAGGATGATGACCACAATGATCGCGGCATTGCCGCCGCTGACCGTTGTGATAAACCGGGCGATGACATCCAGCACGCCGGTCTCCTTCAGTCCGGCCACCGACACGAACAGGCCAATGAAGAACAGCAGTGTCTTATAGTCCACGCCCTTGATGATCTCCAGAACCGCCTTCCCGCCGCTGGTGCAGCCGATCACCACCAGGCTCAGGGCCGCCACGATCACGCCGATGCAGGCCACGGTGAGCTTCGTCTGGGCATGGGTGGCCAGCAAGATGACCGCCAGCAGAAATACGCCTGCGCTGAGGAGAAAGGCCGGGCGGTTGGTAATGGCCGTGCCCGGCTGGGGGCAGACCGCCGCACCGCTATTCTTTTCGTCACGCAGAAGCCGCTTGCGAAAGCACAGGACGAAATAAATCAGCACCAGCACAAAGCAGATGGCCACGGCGACGCCGGTATTGGAGATAAAATCAAAAAACGTATAGCCCAGAGAGGTACCGACAATGATGTTGGGAGGATCGCCGCACATGGTGGCCGCGCCGCCCAGGTTAGCGCAGAAGACCTCCGAGAGGATCATCGGGATGGGATCGAACTTCATGGTCTGGGCCAGCTCCAGGGTGACCGTTGCCAGAAACAGCACCACCGTGATGCTGTCGATGAACATGGACAGCACCGCCGACAGCACCATAAAGCATACCAGCAGCGGCACGATACGGTAACGCACCAGCTTGGCCAGCGTCAGGCACAGCCACCGGAAAAACCCGGCCTTGCCCAAGCCCTCCACCATAATCATCATACCGGCGATGAAGAAGATGGTGGACCAGTTGATGCCGCTGTTTCCCTCCTCTGAGGCGCCGTACCAGAATCCGGACGTGAAGATGGACGGCAGATTCAGCGTGCCCCAGATGGCGCTCATAGAGTGCATGCAGACGCCGAACACCAGCGCCAGGACCAGCGCACCACTGGCCAGGGTGATATAGTACCGCTCAAACTTGTCCAGAATGATCAAAAGAAACATACCAACGAAAATGCAAATTGCCAGGATCTGTGCAGCCATGATTGTCTTTGCTCCTTCAAAATACTCTATCGGGCTCATCTTCGCCCTACAGTATAGCCGACGCCGCGGTACATGGGAAATATTTTTTTGATATGCGCGGTATATAATTTTGCTATCGCTCCCGGCCGCCTGCCGATGCATCCGGCGCAGCCCGTTCCCCGGAAAATGGGCTGCGGATCAAGGCATTTTCCCGTTGAATGATTTGATTTTTTGCCGAATTTGTTGTATGCTTATCCCTGTAGCGGGCCGGGCCCCTGCCCCAGAGCTTTCCGCCTGCACCAGGGTCGACACCGGGTCTATACACGCAAAGCTTCAGCAGCATTTTTACGTCTTATTTTCAGAGGAGAACCGCATCGTGAACATCAGCTATGACAGCTATCGCGTTTTCTACTACGCCGCCAAATACAAGAGCTTTTCCCAGGCCGCGGCCGCGCTCTACAACGACCAGCCCAATGTGACACGCATGATAAGGCGGCTGGAGTCTGAGCTGCGCTGCCCCCTGTTCTTCCGCTCCCCCCAGGGGGTTCGCCTGACGCCGGAGGGGGAAAAGCTCTACAGGCACATTGCCGCCGCCTTTGAGAGCATCGCCGCCGGCGAGGCGGAGCTGCTCTCCGGTCAGAGCCTGCAGGCGGGCGCCGTGCGCATTGCCGCCAGCGGTCTTGCCCTGCAGGGGTGTCTGCTGCGGGTCCTTGCCCGGTACCGCCGGGAGTTCCCCCACGTCCGCATCTGCCTGACCAACCATTCAACACCCCAGGGGCTGGCCGCTGTGCAGAACGGCCTGGCCGACCTCGCCGTGGTATCCGAAGGATCGATCGTGCCGGATTCCCTGGTAAAGCAAAAAGTCGCCGAGGTACAGGAGGTGCCGGCCTGCGGAGCCGGCTTTTCCCAGCTGGCGGGAAAAGCCTTGTCTCTGGCCGAGCTTGCGGATCACCCCATCATCTGCCTTACATCCGGCACATCCTCCCATACCTTCTATGCCGACCTCTTCCGCCGGTACGATCTGCCCTTCTGTCCGGATATAGAGGTGGAGACCGTCGATCAGGTGCTCCCTGTGGTTCGCAGCGACCTGGGCATCGGCTTTGTTCACCGGGAGATGCTCCTGGGATCTCCGGAGCTTACCGGGATCTATCCCCTCACCCTGGCCCAGCCGATCCCGCCCCGCAGCATCTACCTGTTCCAGCGGAAGAATCAGCCGCTGAGTATGGCCGCCCAGCAGCTGCGGCGGATGCTGCTGCAGGATGAGCTGGGCATCTGAGCCGGAGCATCCCGCGCGAAAGCACCGCGCAGTACAAATATGCTACAGGAGGAAAAGCCATGTTCAGACCCATCCGCAAAAAGAAAAATGAGATCTCCCCGGAGCAGTCGGAGCAGCTTCTGCTGCACTGCCGCCGGGGTGTTCTGGCCGTAAACGGTGAGGGCGGATACCCCTATGCCGTCCCCATCAACTTTCTCTTCGACCCGGAAAACCGAAAGATCTACTTCCATGGCGCCCGGGCGGGCCACAAGGTCGACGCCCTCCGGGCCTGCGACAAGGTGTGCTTCACAGTGTACGGCGGCGAGACCCTCCGGGACGAAGCATGGGCGCCATATCTGCAGAGCGCCGTGGTGTTCGGCCGGTGCCGCCTGATGGAAAGTGGCCCGGAGGCCACCCGGCGGCTGAAGCAGTTCGCCATGAAATATTATCCGGAGGGGCAGCTGGCCGACCGGGAGATCGCCGCCAGCGGACGGGCCGCCCAGATGTTTGAAATCACCATTGAACATGTCAGCGGGAAGGAAGTGCAGGAAAAGTAAGCCGCAGTCTGAGATGAAATTTTCCCGTTTCCCGGGGCAAACCGGTTGACAATTGCCGCCGGCGTGCCTATACTGTCGCTCGTGGCGGCGAACTGCCGCCGGAATCTGCGAAAACACACAGGGAGCAACTTCTTATGGATTACTATCTGCTCACCGACCTGGCGGCTACCATGGGCTATCACATGGCTATGTCCGGGGCGGAAACCTTCCGGGTGGAGGACACCGTCCACCGGATCTTAAGGGCCTACGGTGTTGAGTGCGAGGTATTCGCCATCCCCAACAGCATCTCCATCAGTCTGGAGGCCGACACGGGAAAGCCGCTGATGATCATGCGGCGCATCGGCTTTCACGGAAACGACCTGGAGAAGCTGGAAAAGCTGAACGCCGTAAGCCGCCGCATCTGCGCGGAAAAGCCAACCGTGGACGAGGCCATGGCCTGGCTGAAGGAAACTCTGGCATCCTGCCGGACTTATCACACGGGCGTGATCTATCTGGGCAATATCCTGGCGGGGATGGGCTTTTGCATCGTGTTCGGCGGAACGCTGCTGGACTGCCTGTGGGCGGGGCTCATGGGGCTGATCATCGGCCTTGTCACCCACTTCATGGAAAAGCGGGAGGTCAACTCGTTTTTCAGCACGATCCTGGCCGCGTGCCTGATGGCGCTGCCGGCCTACGCGGCGGCGGGGCTGGGCTGGCTCAACAGTCCGGACGCGGCCATCATCGGCGCACTGATGCTCCTGGTGCCGGGCCTGCTCATCACCAACTCCATGCGCGACATCATTTACGGGGACACCAACTCCGGTGTCTTCCGCATTGTGTCCGTGGTGCTGTCCGCCCTGGCCATCGCCCTGGGCACGGCAGCGGCCTGGCAGCTGACCGCAGGTCTCTATGGCCGGACAGGCGCCGCCATCGTCAGCTGGCCGGCATGGGTGCAGGCCATTGCGGTGTTCGTAGGCTGCTGCGGCTTCTGCATCCTGTTCAACACCCATGGCCGGGGCATGGTGCTGTGCATGATGGGCGGAGCGGCCTCCTGGATGCTCTATCTGCTGTGCCGGGCGCTGGGCTGCGATGTATACACAGCTAACCTGTTCGCCGCCCTGCTGGCGGCGGTGTACGCCGAGGCCATGGCCCGGGTGCGCAGATGCCCGGCCATGCCCTATCTGGTCATTGCCATTCTGCCCATGCTCCCCGGGGCCGGTGTGTATTACACCATGAGCTTGGGGCTGGAGGGAAAAACCATGGAGGCCGTGGCCAAGGGGCTGGAGACTTTGGGCATTGCCGGGTCTCTGGCAGTGGGCATCTTGCTGGTATCCACGGTGTTCCGACTCGTCACCTGGAGGGGAGAAAAGGCTGGAAAGCGGGCGTAGGCCCAGCCGCCGGCACTTTTATTGCATAAGCGGAGCCGCCGCAGAATGAAAATCCTGCGGCGGCTCTTTTTGCCTTATTTTCTTGCTTTTTACAGGAATTTGTCCAACTCCCGCTCGGCCTTCTCTATTTTTTTGACCTTGGGGGCACGGATCAGGTTTCCCCGGCCCATGACCAGATCGATATGGCGCAGAGCCTTCAGATCCTCCAGAGGGTTCGCCCGGGTGACGATAAGGTCGGCGCATTTGCCGGGCTCTATGGAGCCGGTCTCCGCCCCCAGACCCACCAGCCGGGCATTGCCCAGGGTGGCCGTATGCAGGGCAAAGGCGTTGGTCACGCCGCAGAACTTGTGGAAATAGTACACCTCCCGCCACATATCGTAGTGAGTGATGTAGGGGCAGCCCGTGTCGGTGCCCAGGCCCACGGGGATGCCGCGCTCCAGGCACGCCTTGGCGCAGGCAATGATACCGTCCATGACAATGCGGCCGTTATACTGCTCCGTCTCCGACGCGCCGGTGATACTGCGGTCGAACATGGCGTAGGGCAGAGCCGGGGAGATGGTGGCGATGTGGCAGGCATGGCGCTCCTTGAACAGGTGCAGGATCTCCTCATCGGGCTTGGCGCCGTGCTCAATGGTGTCCACCCCGCCCTCCAGGGCCACCCGGACCCCCTGGGGACTCTCCACATGGGCGGCTACCGGCAGGCCCAGAGCGTGGGCCTGGTCGCAGGCAGCTTTCACCAGCTCCTGGGGCATCTTCAGCTCCCCGGGCTCGCCCTTGCACTTGGCATCCAGCACACCGCCGGTGATCATCAGCTTGATGAGGTCGGGCTTATCCTCCGCGATCTTCCGCACCAGAGCCGCCGCCTCCTCCGGAGAGGCAGCCTCATAGGCCAGAGACCCGGCCATATGGCCCCCGGGCACGGACACGGCCATGTTGCCCGCCAGAATGCGGGGGCCCACGGCCTTGCCGGAGAGGATTTTATCCCGCAGGCAGGAATCCACTGCCTGAATGCCGCCTACGGAGCGCAGGGTGGTCACACCGGAAAGCAGCTCCGTTTTGGCATAGCCCGCGCAGACCTGAAAGGTAACGGCCCGGAGGAGGGCGTTGCTGGTCATCAGGCGGACGGTCTTTTTATTGTCCTTCTGCTTGACGGTGGGCTTTCCCGAGGCGGGCAGATGGACATGGAGGTTGATAAGCCCTGGCATCACATAGCCGCCGGAAAGATCGACCTTCTCATATCCCGCTCCCTCGTCGCCGGCGGGGACGAGGGCCTCGATACGGTCGCCGTTTACCAGGACGGTCAGGCCCGGCCGGGGCTGCATAGCTTCCGTTCCGTCCAGCAGGACACCGTTAATCAGGGCGTATTTCATAGCGCTCAGCTCCTATTTCTGCATCTCTTCGCAAATATTAAAGGCCCCGGGGCTTACAGTCCCTTGGGATCATAGCTGCCGAAGCCCTCGCCCAGGATCTCGTGGGTGTCGCACACGATGATAAAGGCATCGGGATCGAGCTGCTGCACCAGCTTCTTCACAGGAATGATGTAGCTGCGGCTGAAGGCGCACACGATCACCTCCGTGGGTCTGCGGCGGTAGGCCCCCGTTCCGTCCAGAAACGTCACGCCCAGCTCCAGTTCCAGCAGCTGCTGGGCGATCTGCTCGTGCTTCTGGCTGATAATATAGGCCATTTTGGCGGCTTTCCCGCCGTAGACCACCTTGTCCAGCACCGTGGTACTGATATAGAGGGTGGCTGCGCTGTACAGCGCCGGGGTCAGCTGGCGGAAAGCCAGAGAGTAGGTGATGATGACCGCCATATCAATGATCAGGCACAGCTTTCCGATGGGCAGCTGCTGGAACTTCAGTTTCAGCAGCCGGGCGCCCAGCTCCGTGCCGCCGGTGGTGGCCCCCTGGCCCAGCATGAAGCCGCTGGCAGCGCCGCAGAGCACGCCGCCGAACACCGCCGCCAGCACCGGATCCAGAGCCGGGAAGGTATACAGGGCGTTGACTCCGTCGATCATCAGGGAGCTGACAGCCATGGCATACAGGGAGCTGACCAGCAGCCGCCTGCCCAGCAGCTTCAGTCCCAGAATAAACAGCGGCACGTTCATCACCAGGGTGGTAATACCCACCGGCAGCACCGGGAAATACAGGTTCAGCACCTGGGCGATACCGGTAAATCCGCCCACGGACAGGCGCGCTGGCTCGCAGCACCAGCAAAAGCCCAGGGCGAACAGCGCGCAGCCAAAGGTAATGACGGCATACTCTTTCAGTGTTTTTTTCATGGGCGGCCCCTCCTGTGTGTTTTCAAATTTTCATTTCTGCTGCGGCCCGTTTCCGCCGCAGTTCTTCGTCAGAATCTTCACCGCCGCCCGGGCTGCAGACGCGGCGTCGGCGGTGTATACATCCGCGTGGATCTCGTCGCAGAAGCTCTGGCTGATGGGCGCGCCGCCCACCATGATGGACACCCGGTCGCGTATGCCCTCCTCCTTGGCCAGCTCCACAATCCGCCGCATCTGCTGCATGGTGGTGGTCAGCAGGGCCGAGCAGGCGATGATGTCGCAGCCATGCTCCTTGGCCGCCCGGACAAACTCCTCCGGCGGCACATCCGCCCCCAGGTCATATACCCGGATATTGCTGCCCTCCAGCATGATCTTCACCAGGTTCTTCCCGATGTCGTGCATATCTCCGTGCACCGTGCCGATGCAGGCCGAGCCTATGGTCCTGCGGCTGCCGCTCCCGTCCACCATATGGGGCTTCAGCAGCGCCGTGGCGGCCACCATGCACCGGGCGGCCAGGAGCATCTCCGGCACAAAGACGCGGTTGGCGGAAAAATCCTCGCCCAGCTCGTTCATCCCCTTTACCAGGCCCTCCGAGAGGATCGTCTGGGCATCCAGCCCCTCCGCAAGAGCCCGCTCCGCAAGGGTAAGCACCTTCTTCTGCTGGCCCCGCCTCAGGGCCAGGGCAAGGGCGCTGAGAGTATCGCCGGGTTCCTCCGCCGCCCGGGGGGACACAGCGGTCTGCGCCTTTCGGGCGGCAATACTGCGCCGGGGCACCGGCGGCAGGTCAAAGACCGGCCCATGGAGCCGGGCGTTGTAGGCGTCGATGGTCTGGTCGATATACCGGTCAATATGGGGATACACCGCGCCGGGAAGGCCGTAGGTAATGCAGGGAATAAAGTGTCCGCCGGGGCAGCAGGTGCGCAAAACACCCTCGGTATAGGCGCAGATCTCCCCCGGTGCGGCATCCTCCCGGTCGATGGCGGCGCCTATGCCGCCCATGAGCACCAGCTTCCCTCTCAGGTGCTGCTGCAGGGCGGGGATATCATTCTCCGGCAACGTACCCTGCCAGACCTGGATGCCGATCTCAGCCATGTCGTCCACGATGGGGGCCAGGTAAGAGTCGGCATGGTGCACGGCGATGCAGCCCCGGGAACGGATATAGCCGTAGAAGCGGCGGTAGGGCTCCTTGAAAAACGCCCGCCATGTATCCGGCTGCATGAACAGTGCGTCCTTGGTGCCCCAGTCGTCGTGAGAAAAGATGACGTCCGGCTGCAGATTATCAATGAGCAGCTTCACATAGCCCAGCCGGTAGTCGGTGATATAGTCGATGAGCCGGTGCATTTCATCGGGGTGTTCATAGAGCGCGGTGAGGGTGTCCTCAAAGCCCATGAGAAAGTGGCACTGCTCGAAAATGCCCGTGCCCATGAAGCCCGCCAGGAGCTTTTCCTCCCCGGCGGCAGAGCGGGCGGCGGCGCGGCACTCCTCCCAGCCCTGGGTGCAGTTGGCCGCCAGATCCGGCGCATGAACCGTCTCCTCCCAGCGCGTCACATCCGGGCAGACCGTCAGCTCCTCACTGTGAACGGGTATGGCGCCCGGCGCGTCCTCGGGGAAGCTGATGGTGGTGCCCCAGCGGTCACGGCTGATGGTGCCCCGGCGGCGGTTGCCCCGCAGATAGGTGTTGATGGGATCCGTAAGGCACAGGTGCAGGGCCTCATATTGCTTGAGAATGCGCTCCGGGTGACCATCCGGCTGCAGCAGCTCCAAAAAAATCTCCTTGGGGGTTTGCATAGCGTTTTCACTCCTCTAAACAGAGCACACAGGAGGTATAGGTCATGGTCTGTGCGCCGTAGTTATATAGCAGGCCGGAGGCGCGGCATATGTCGCTGACCCACAGGCCATAGGCTTCCATAGAGGACAGCCGCCTGGACGGAAACCGGCAGGGGCTTGCCGGATAGGTGCACCGGCGGCAAAGGGTGCAGGCCCCTGCCGTCAGCGCCAGACAGCCCGGGTGCAGCAGCCGTGCCTGCCGGGCAAAGCTCTCAAAGGATGCTTTATGCCGCCGGGCCAGGTCCTGCATCTGCCGGTAATCGAATTCATCCGCCAGAGGCCCGGTGGTCTGCACCAGAATGCCGCTGCGGTACTGCCTGATGGCAGCTGCCGCCTGCTGGATGGTGCCGCAGCCCGGCGGGCAGGCCCAGTTCTTCCCGTACTGCCCGCAGCGGTTCGCCGCGCACATCTCCCGCACGGAGGCCAGGGGTCGAAGGGCTGCCATGTTGGCTGCCGCCCAGTGTGAAAATCCGTTTTCCTCCGCAAGAGTCATCAGCCGCGTCATGGCTCAACCGCCTCTCCCGGCAGCGCAGACAGCCGCCAAAAGTAAGATAATTACAGTATAATAAGCGTGACTGCCCGTGTCAAGTGCACTGGGGCGGGACAGGCCGGGATATTCTCCCTCTGGCATTTCCCCCGGCACTGTGGTAAAATAACCTTCACTGCGGTTTTGCCGGGCTCTTTTCGGCCGGCATACGCCGCAGCTGACACAACTATTTACCGGAGGCTTCCAGTGGTCTCCGCAGACGAAAGGATCAGGATTTTATGGACATCATACAGACCATTGCCCGGGAGCTTGACAAGGACCCCCGGCATATAGAAAACGTCGTGCAGCTGCTGGACGAGGGCAACACCATCCCCTTCATCGCCCGGTACCGCAAGGAGCTCCACGGTGCCATGGACGACACCTCCCTGCGCACCCTGGAGGAGCGGCTGCAATACCTCCGGGGTCTGGAGGAGCGCCGGGAGACGGTGAAAAATGCAGTCGCCGAGCAGGGCAAGCTGACGGAGGAGCTGGCCGCCGCCATCGACGCCGCCGGTACATTGGCGGAGGTGGAGGATCTTTACCGGCCCTATAAGCAGAAGCGCCGCACCCGGGCCACCATGGCCCGGGAGAAGGGGCTGGCGCCCCTGGCGGAGCTGCTGTTTGCCCAGGGACGGGACTGCCCCCGGCCGGAGGAGGCCGCCCGGGATTACATCGACCCGGAAAAGGGCGTGGAAACCGTGGAGGACGCTCTCCAGGGGGCCTCGGACATCATCGCCGAGCAGATCTCCGACGATGCCGCTATCCGCAAGACCCTGCGCGCACTTCTGTGGCGGCAGGGACAGTTGGTGAGCCGGGCCGCCGGGGAGGAGGACAGCGTTTACCGTCTGTATTACGACTTCACCCAGCCCATATCCCGGCTGCAGGGACACCAGATTCTGGCCATCAACCGGGGCGAAAAAGAAAACTATCTGAAGGTCTCCGTCACGCTGGATCGGGAGCAGGCGCTGCCTGCCCTGCGCCGGGCCGTGGTGCATCCCGGCTCCCCCGCCATGGACTTTGTGAAAGCCGCCGCAGAGGATGCCTATGACCGCCTGCTGTTCCCATCCCTGGAGCGGGAGATACGCAGCCTTCTGACCGAGCAGGCCAACGAAGGGGCCATCGGCCAGTTTGCCCTGAATCTCAAGCCGCTGCTGATGCAGCCGCCGGTGAAGGGCAAGGTCACCATGGGTCTGGATCCCGGCTACCGCATGGGCTGCAAGGTGGCCGTGGTGGACGGCACCGGCAAGGTGCTGGATACCGCCGTGGTCTACCCCACCTACGGAGCCCGGCAGGAGCAGGAAGCCATTGCCGCCCTGGCAAAGCTCATTGCCCGACACGGCGTGGAGCACATCGCCATCGGCAACGGCACCGCCAGCCGAGAGACGGAGCAGATGGCCGTGAAGCTGATCCGGCAGGTAAACGACGCCGGGGCCCATGTCAGCTACATGATCGTGTCCGAGGCGGGCGCTTCGGTGTACTCCGCCAGCAAGCTGGCCGCCGAGGAATTCCCCCAGTACGACGTGAATCTCCGCTCCGCCGTGTCCATCGCCCGGCGGATGCAGGATCCTCTGGCCGAGCTGGTGAAGATCGACCCCAAGGCCATCGGCGTGGGCCAGTATCAGCACGACATGCCCGCCAAGCAGCTGGACGAAGCCCTCAGCGGCGTGGTGGAGGACTGCGTAAACGCCGTGGGCGTGGACATCAACACCGCCTCCCCCTCTCTGCTGCAGCGGGTGGCGGGCCTCAACGGCACCACGGCCAAAAACGTGGTGACCTATCGGGAGGAAAACGGCGCATTCACCTCCCGAACCCAGATCAAGAAGGTGCCCAAGCTGGGGCCCAAGGCATTCGAGCAGTGCGCGGGCTTCCTGCGGGTGCCGGAAAGCAAAAACGTGCTGGACAACACCGCCGTACACCCGGAGAGCTATGCCGCCGCCAAGGCGCTGCTGGAGCTGACGGGGCACACGCTGGCAGACGTTCAGGCGGGGCAGCTTGCGGATCTGCCCAAGCGGATCGAGGCCTATGGCCCGAAAAAGGCCGCAGAGGAGATCGGTGTGGGCGTTCCCACCATGGGAGACATCGTCTCCGAGCTGCTCAAGCCCGGCCGGGACGTGCGCGACGAGCTGCCCAAGCCCATCCTGCGCACGGATGTACTGGAGATGAAGGATCTGCGCCCCGGCATGACCCTCACCGGCACCGTCCGCAATGTCATCGATTTTGGCGTGTTCGTGGATATCGGCGTGCACCAGGACGGACTGGTGCACATCTCCCAGGTGTCCAACAAGTACATCCGCCACCCCTCCGAGGCGGTGTCTGTGGGCGATGTGGTGGACGTGGTGGTGCTGGAGGTGGACGAGAAGAAAAAGCGCATCAGCCTCAGCATGAAGCAGGCCCAAAAGGCCTGAGCCTCATTATAAAATACACGCATAGCAAACCCCCGGTCTGCATTTCGCTGCAGACCGGGGGTTTTATGGCAGGGGTTCAGTTTTTCTTTTTCCGGGCCGCACGGCGCTGGAAGAATTTCACCAGCTCCACCACGGGAATTACCAGTACGGCCAGGGCCAGGGCGATACCGTACTCGGCCCAGCCCACAGGGGTAAAGCCGAAGGCATCGGCAATGGGCCCCACCTCCAGCACCAGAGTGGTGATGAGGAGGCTGCCCAGCATGGCCGCCCACAAAACCTTATTATGGCTGCGGCCGGAGAAGATGCTGCGGCGCTGGAAGCGCATATTGAAGCTGTGGAATATCTCGCACATGCTCATGGTCAAAAAGGCCATGGTCATGCCGTGGGGAGAGACGCCGGAGGGCATCTCGAAATACCCCACCTCCACGCAGTGGCCGATGATATAGGAGGCCAGGGTAATGACGGTGATAAGCACGCCCTGATACAGAATATCCAGGCCCAGGCCGCCGGCAAAGATGCCGTCGTGGCTGTCCCGGGGCGGCCGATCCATCACATCCGGCTCCGCCTTCTCCAGGCCCAGGGCCAGGGCCGGGAAGCAGTCGGTAATAAGATTGATAAACAGCAGATGCACCGGCCCCAGCAGGGTGAAGCCCAGGAGGGTGGCGGTGAACACGCCCAGCACCTCGCTCATATTGGAGGCCAGGAGGAACTGGATGGTCTTGCGGATATTGTCGTAAATACGGCGGCCCTCACCCACGGCGCCCACGATGGTGGCAAAGTTGTCGTCGGAGAGCACCATATCCGCCACGTTTTTGGTGACGTCGGTGCCGGTGATGCCCATGCCCACGCCGATGTCGGCGGTCTTGATGCTGGGCGCGTCGTTAACGCCGTCGCCGGTCATGGCGGTGATAGCCCCCCGCTTTTTCCAGGCGGTGACGATGCGCACCTTGTGCTCCGGCTGCACCCGGGCATAGACACTGTACTTGGGCACAGCCTCCGCCAGCTCCTCATCCGTCAGATCGTTAAGGGCGCTGCCGGTGATGGCCTGGTCGGCGCTGTCGAGAATATCCAGCTCCTTGGCGATGGCCACGGCGGTGTCCTTGTGGTCGCCGGTGATCATCACCGGGCGGATGCCCGCCTTACGGCACTGGTGGATGGCGTCCTTCACCTCCGGACGCACGGGGTCGATCATGCCCGCCAGACCTATGAAGCACAGATCCTGCTCCAGGGTCTCGGGGCTTATATCCTCGGGCAGCTTGTCGCCCCAGCTGCGCTGGGCGGCGGCCAGGACCCGGAGGGCCCGGTCGGCCATGGCCTTATTCTCCAGCAGGATGGCCCGGCGCTTTTCCTCGGTCATGGGGCGCATTTCGCCGCTCTCTATATAGCCGGTGCAAAGGCGCAGCACCTCATCCGGGGCGCCCTTGGTATACTGGATAAAGCCGCCGTCGATCTGGTGGACGGTGGACATCATCTTTCGGGAGGAGTCAAAGGGGGCCTCGGCCACCCGGGGCTGCTGCTCCTCCAGCAGGGGCTTTTTCAGCCCCGTCTCGGCGGCGAAATTCACCAGGGCCGCCTCCGTAGGCTCGCCCTGGGCCCCCTCCTCGGTCCAGGCAGCGTCGCTGCACAGGGCCATGGCCGTAGCCAGCAGCCGCTGAGGACCTGTGTGGTCCACCACGGTCATCTTGTTCTGGGTGAGGGTGCCGGTCTTATCGGAGCAAATGACCTGGGTGCAGCCCAAGGTCTCCACCGCCGTCAGCCGGCGAATAACAGCCCCGCGCTTACTCATATTGGTGACGCCGATGGACAGCACCACCGTCACCACCGTGGCCAGACCCTCGGGAATGGCGGCCACGGCCAGAGACACGGCCACCATAAAGGTCTTGAGGATGGCCTCCAGGGAGTAGTCGCCCTCCACCAGCAGGTCAAACACAAAGATGAATATACAGATGGCCAGCACCAGGTAGGAAAGAGTCTTGCCCAGCTGGGTGAGCTTGCGCTGCAGAGGGGTCTCCTCCTGCTCTGTCCGGGCCAGAACGCCGGCGATCTTACCCATCTCGGTGTCCATGCCGGTGGCGGTGATGACGGCGCTGCCTCGGCCATAGACCACGGTGGAGCCCATGTAGCACATGTTTTTCCGGTCGCCCAGGGGTACATCGCCCTGGGCATCGATGGCCTCGGCGGTCTTGTTCACCGGGACGCTCTCGCCGGTGAGGGCGGCCTCCTCGATCTTCAGCGACGCGGACTCCAGCAGCCGCCCGTCGGCGGGCACCGCGTCTCCGGCCTCCAGGATCACCACATCCCCCGGCACCAGGTCGGCGCTGTGGAGCACGGTGATCTTCCCATCCCGCAGCACCTTGCTGGTGGCGGCGGTCATGGTCTGGAGGGCCTCAATGGCCGCCTCGGCCTTACTCTCCTGCACCACGCCCAAAACAGCGTTCAGCAGCACCACCGCCAGGATGATGATAACCTCCGTCAGCTTCTCCCCGGAGAGGATGCTGGTGACGGCGGACACCGCGGCGGCGGCCATCAAAATCAGCAGCATAGGATCCTTCAGCTGCTGCAAAAAACGCTGGAAGTTGGTGATCTTCTTAGCCTCCTGCAGGCGGTTGGGGCCGTGCTTCTCCAGGCGAGCGGCAGCCTCCTGTGAGGTGAGTCCACCCCGCTGGCTGCCCTGACTGCACAGGACCTCCTCCGCTGACTGTAAATATTCCGGTTTCATTTTTATCCTCCTTTTCCGCCCCTGCGGGCAAAACAAAAAGACTCCCACACAGGTCAGGAAAAACCTATGTATGAGTCTCATTCTTTCAAGACAGCCCGGGCCGGGGCGGCCGTACTGACGGATCTGTCTCATCCCGCAGGGCGGGATGGAATTACTCCCTCAAAGTGGAACATCGATTTGCTTTTTCCATCTTATACAAAGTATAATGCTTTGTCAAGACCTATATACCGAAAAACGCCTGTGCAGGCGGATATATGTTTGCATATGTGGGAAAAATGTGGTATACTTGATAATCAATTTGCAAACACTGACTGCAGGGAAAGGAAGTTTTTTGATATGGGTCTGCTTACCAAAATTTTCGGTACATACAGTGACCACGAGTTGAAGAAGATCTATCCCATCGCCGACAAAATTGAGGCGCTGGAGGAGGAGTACAAGGCTCTTACCGATGCCCAGCTCCAGGCGAAGACCGCCGAGTTCAAGGAGCGGCTGCAAAACGGGGAAACTACGGATGATATTCTGCCCGAAGCCTTTGCCACCGTCCGGGAGGCGGCGGACCGGGTGCTGGGCCTGCGGCCCTACCGGGTGCAGCTCGTCGGCGGCATTGTGCTGCATCAGGGCCGCATCGCCGAGATGAAGACCGGTGAAGGTAAGACCCTGGTGGCTACCCTCCCCGCCTACTTAAACGCCCTCACGGGCGAGGGCGTGCACATCGTCACCGTCAACGACTATCTGGCAAAGCGCGACAGCGAGTGGATGGGCAAGGTGCACCGGTTCCTGGGCCTTTCCGTGGGTCTTATCATCCACGATATGGACAAGGCCGCCCGCCAGGCCGCCTACGCCGCCGACATCACCTACGGCACCAACAACGAGATGGGCTTTGACTACCTGCGGGACAACATGGCTATCTATTCCAGTGAGCAGGTGCAGCGGGGCCACCACTTCGCCATCGTGGACGAGGTGGACTCCATCCTCATCGATGAAGCCCGCACCCCCCTCATCATCTCCGGCATGGGTGAAAAGTCTACCCAGCTGTATGACCGGGCGGAGCAATTCGCCGCGCGGCTTAAAAAGTATGTGGTCACCGAGACCGACGACAAGGCCGAGGAGGACCCCACCATCGATGCGGACTATGTGGTGGACGAAAAGGCCAAGACCGCCACCCTCACAGCCCGGGGCATCGCCAAGGCCGAGGAGTTCTTCGGCCTGGAGAACCTGTCCGACCCCGAGAACAGCACCATCGCCCACCACATCAACCAGGCCATCAAGGCCCACGGCACCATGAAGCGGGACGTGGACTATGTGGTGAAGGACGGCGAGATCATCATCGTGGATGAGTTCACCGGCCGCTTGATGTTCGGCCGCCGCTACTCCGAGGGCCTGCACCAGGCCATTGAGGCCAAGGAGCATGTGTCCGTCCAGCGGGAGAGCAAGACCCTGGCTACCATCACCTTCCAGAACTATTTCCGCCTGTACAGCAAGCTCTCCGGTATGACCGGTACGGCCCTGACGGAGGAGGAGGAATTCTCCACCATCTACAAGCTGGACATTGTGGAGATCCCCACCAACCGCCCCGTGATCCGTATCGACAACGAGGACGCGGTGTATAAGACCGAAAACGGCAAGTACCGGGCCGTGATCCGCCAGATCAAGGAGTGCCATGAAAAGGGCCAGCCGGTGCTGGTGGGTACGGTATCCATTGAGAAGAACGAATTTTTGGGCAAGCTCCTGACCCGGGAGGGCATCAAGCATAACCTGCTCAATGCCAAGAACCACGAGAAGGAAGCGGAGATCGTGGCCCAGGCCGGTAAGTTCGGGGCCGTCACTGTGGCCACCAACATGGCCGGCCGTGGTACGGATATCATGCTGGGCGGCAACGCCGAGTACCTGGCCAAGACCGACCTGCGCAAGGCGGGTATGTCTGACGAGCTCATCGCCGAGGCCACCGGCTACGCCGAGACCGATAACGAGGAGATTCTGAGCGCCCGGAAGCTCTTTGCTGAAAAGCTCCGCCAGCATAAGGAGGAGATCGCCGGCGAAGCCGACCGGGTGCGTCAGGCCGGCGGCCTGTTCATCATCGGCACCGAGCGCCACGACTCCCGCCGGATCGACAACCAGCTCCGTGGCCGTGCAGGCCGTCAGGGCGACCCCGGTGAGACCCGGTTCTACATCTCCCTGGAGGACGACCTGATGCGCCTGTTCGGCGGTGAGCGGGTCACCAACATGATGGAGCGGCTGAACATCGACGAGGATACCCCCATCGAGCAGAAGATCCTCAGCCGGGCCATCGAGCAGGCCCAGACCACCGTGGAGTCCCGGAACTTCCAGGCCCGTAAGTCCGTGCTGGAGTATGACGATGTCATGAACAAGCAGCGGGAGATCATTTACGACCAGCGCAAGCAGGTGCTGGACGGTCTGGACGTGAAGAATATCATCATGAACATGATGAACACCTCCATCTCCCACCTGGTGGCGGAGCATTTCGCCGGGGAGAGCCACATCGACGCCGCCCAGTGCCGGGAGCTGCTGCGCCAGGTAGAGGGTCTGTATTTCCCCAAGTTTACCGTCCGTTTCACGGAGGAGGAGCTGGCCCGGAAAACCCAGGAGGATTTCGTGGATGCCTTCACCAAGGCCGCTGCCGACTATTATGAGCAGAAGGAGCAGGAGTTCACCTCTCCCGTCATGCGCGAGGTAGAGCGCGTGGTGCTGCTGCGGGTGGTGGATGAATACTGGATGGATCATATCGACGCCATGGCCGACCTGCGCCAGGGCATCCGCCTGCGGGCCTACGCCCAGACCGACCCGGTGATTGCATATAAGAAGGAATCCCTGGATATGTTCGAGGAGATGATCTCCGCCATCCAGTCCGAGACGGTGCGGCGGCTTTATTCCGTGCGCATCAAGAAGGACGAGGAGATCAAGCGCGAGCGGGTAGCCAAGGCCACCGGCGAGAGCATCGGCGGTGACGGCACCGTGAAAAAGCAGCCCCGCCGGGTGCAGAAGATCGGCCGTAACGACCCGTGCCCCTGCGGCTCCGGTAAAAAGTATAAAAATTGCTGCGGCCGGAATGCCTGACTCTTTCCTAATCTCGAATAATCCTACTGAGCCGCCGGGGTAACACCGTTGTGCAGGTCCTGTGCGCACTTCATGCTGCGCATCCGTAGGGGACGATGCCCACATCGTCCCGCCCGGACTTGCATTGCACCCCTTGTGTTTGCGTAGGGGCGACCCTTGCGGTCGCCCGCCGCATCGCACTCCCTGCCATGTGTCATTGTGAAGCCAGTGCGCACACTGGCTGTGGCAATCCGTATTCCTGTAATCCATTTCCCTTTTTATAAGGAGTCCCGCCATGTCTTTTTCCACCCACACCAATAACGGCCTGCTTTGGCTGTCCAGCTCCCTGCTGGACGGCCAGCCGGTGCGTCACGGCTTCTCCACCCGTTTGGGCGGCGTCAGCCCCGCCCCGTGGGACAGCCTGAACCTGGGCATCAGCCGGGGAGACAGCGACGAAAATGTCCGGGAGAACTACCGACGCTTCTGCGCCGCCGTAGGCGTGGCGCCGGAGAGCACCGTTTTCACCCAGCAAACCCACTCGGAGAACATCCGCCTTGTCACGGCGGCCGACGCCGGCAAGGGCCTTTTTCTCCCCCGGGACTATACGGATGTGGACGCTCTCATCACCGATTGCCCCGGTCTTTCTCTGGTGGTCTTTTCCGCCGATTGCGGCACCATTCTGCTCTATGACCCGGTGCACCGGGCCATTGGGGCCGTTCACGCGGGCTGGCGGGGCGTGGCGGCGGGTCTGGCGGCCAAAACCGCCCTGAAAATGCACGATGCCTTCGGCACGGAGCCGGCAGACCTGCTCTGCGCCCTGGGCCCGGCCATCGGCCAGTGCTGCTTTGAAACGGACGACGATGTGCCCGCCGCCATGTGTCAGGCCCTGGGCGCAGAGGCGGAGCCCTTTATGACCCGCCGGGGTGAGAAGTGGCACATCGACCTCAAGGACATCAACGTCCACTGGCTTCGCCGCCTGGGCGTGGAGCATATTGACATCTGTCCCCACTGCACCGCCTGCCGCCAGGATCTGTACTGGTCCCATCGGAAAGTGGGCAATGCCCGGGGGGCGCAGATCGCCCTGCTGGCACTGGAGGAAAAGCCATGAGAAAAAAGCGTCTGCTGATCCTTGTTCTGGCCCTCTGCCTGCTGCTGCCCCTGCTGGGCTGCAGCGGTGCCGATGCCGACGAAGACTCCAACCAGATCTATAACGAGCTGGCCGACTATTACAAGCAAAAGGACAGGAATAAAAGCACCACCATCTCCTCCTTTGCCCTGCCGTATCTCCAGGGGATCACCCTGGACCCCATCACCTGTCCGGACGGTACCCAGCAGGACATCGGTCAGCTTTTGTACGAGGGGCTGGTGCAGCTGGATCTCCAGATGCAGTCTCAGGCCGCCTTGGCCCAGGCCTGGAGCTATGATGCCGCCACCTATACCTGGACCATTCACCTGCGCAGCGGTGTCACCTTCACCGATGGATCGGCCTTTACCGCCGCTGATGCCGCGGCCTCTCTGAATCGGGCCAAAGCTTCGGCCCGCTACGGCGGACGGCTGAGCCAGGTGTCTTCCATCTCCGCCAGCGGCTCCCAGACTCTTATCATCCGTCTCAGCCGGGCCAATTCGTCCTTCATTTCCCTGCTGGACATCCCCATTGTGAAGTCCGGCACCGAAGGAGAGCTGGTGCCCATCGGCACCGGGCGCTATGCCTATGTAGCCGCCTCCGGCACCGAGAGCGCCCATCTGGTGGTAAATCAAAAATGGTGGCAGCAGAAATCCCTGCCCATACAGCAGGTGGGGCTTTACACCTGCAAAAATAGCGATACCGTTTCCTATGCCTTCTACGCCCGGGAGGTGCAGCTCCTGCGCTGTGACCTGTCCGACACCGCCTCCACCGGGGCCGTTTCCTCCGGTGATTTCACCGATGCCGACACCACCGTTCTGCACTACCTGGGCTTCAATACCACCCGTGCCCCCTTCAATAATGCCGCCCTGCGTCGGGCCGTCAGCCTGGGCATTGACCGGGCCGGCTGCGTCAGCTCCTTCCTTATGGGCCACGGCACGGCGGCGCAGTTCCCTGTGCATCCCTCCTCGTCCCTCTACCCGGAGAAGCTGGCCAAGACCTATTCTCCGGACGATTTTAACACCGCCGTGACCGCCGCCGGCTTCGGTCCGGATGCTAAGACCGTCTCCGTGACGCTGCTGGTCAACTCTGAAAACAGCCGCAAGCGGGACGCCGCCGCCAAAATCGCCGCGGCCCTGAGCACCTCGGCCTTACAGGTAAGCGTTGCCGCCGTCCCCTGGAACGAGTTTGTCTCCCGGCTGCAAAGCGGGAATTTCGACCTGTACTACGGTGAATATAAAATGACCGCCGACTGGGATCTGACAGACCTGCTCTCCGCCGGCAGCGCCCATAACTACGGCCGCTTCAGCGATGCCAATTTCACCGCCCTGCTCACCGCCGAGCGCGGCGCCGTGGGTGATGCCCATGCAGACGCGGCGGCCAAGCTGTACGAGGCATTTCAGCAGCAGATGCCCATTGCCCCCATCTGCTTTGCCAGCAGCTCCATCCTCACCACCTCCGGTGCCATCGAGGGGCTGACCCCCTCCCTCACCGACCCGTTCTACAATCTTTCCGACTGGAAAGTCCGGTTTTCCTGACCGGTAACGACACAGATGCCAAAGGAGGCCCCTTTATGAAGCACACTCGTTCGTTGGAATCCGTTCTGTGCGCGGATCACCTGCTGCGCACCGGAATAGGCCGGGATCTGGAGATTCTCGGTCTGAGCAATGACTCCCGGTCAGTCCAGCCCGGAGACCTGTTTATCTGCAAGGGCTACGGCTTCAAGCCCGAATACCTGCTCAAAGCGCAGCAGGCCGGCGCCATGTGCTACATGGCCCAGGAGGTGCAGCCGGACTGCTCTCTCCCCGCCCTGTTGGTCAGCGACGTGCGCAAGGCCCAGAGCCTGGCAGCCCAGTGGTTCTACGACCACCCCTCGGACGCCTTCACCCTGGTGGGCATCACCGGCACCAAGGGCAAAACTACCACCACCTATATGACCCACGCCGTCATGGAGGCCATCGCCGGGCAGAAGACCGGTCTGCTCTCCGGTATGGAGCACGACATGGGCGGCCGGGTAATCCCCACCCATCTCACCACCCCGGAATCTCTGGAGATGCAGCAGCTCTTCGCCGAGGCCCGGGCACATAAGCTGCCCATCGTCACCGCCGAGATCAGCAGCCAGGCCTACCAGGTGCATCGCACCTACGGCCAGCATTTCCGCTACGGCATCTTCCTGAACATCGGGCCTGACCACATCTCCCCCCATGAGCACCCCACTATGGAGGATTATCTCCGGTGCAAGGAGGCCCTGCTGGAAAATTCCGACGTGGCCGTCATCGTCCGCAGCACGGACTATTTTGATCATGTCCTCTCTGCCGCCCAAAAGGCGGGCCGCACCATCGTGGTGGGTATGGCGGAGGACGGCGAATGTGACTACGCCGCCTCGAATGTGCAGAAACTCGCCCGTGGCTACGTCTTCACCGTCACGGAAAAGGCCACAGGGCGGAAGGATATTTACAAGGTTGGCATGGACGGTCTGTTCAACATCGAAAACGCCCTGGCGGCCATCGCTGTAGGCCGGGATATGGGCGGCGACCCCGCCGTCATCTCCGCAGCCCTGGAGCACCTGGTGGTTCCGGGCCGGGCAGATGTGATGGAGGGCGCGGGCCTGAAGGTCTTCATCAATTATATGCACAACGGCATCAGCTGCCAGGCGGTGCTGAAGGCTCTGAAGAAGGACTATCCCGATAAATTCGTCACCGTGGTCATCGGTGTGGCCGGCCAGCGCTCCCCCGCCCGGATCCAGGGTGTGGGTGAGGCCTGCGGCCAGTATGCCGACCGGGTGTTCTTCTCGGCGGACGACCCGGATCTGGAGGATCCCCGGGACATCGATGTCCGCCTGGCCCACGCCGCCGCTGACGGCAAAGCCGAGATCATCATTGAGCCGGACCGCACCGTCGCCGTGGAACGCGCTCTGCGGGAGGCCCCGGCGGGCTCCGTGGTGGTGCTGGGCGGCAAGGGCTCCGAGGATACCCAGCGGGTAAACGGCGTGTATGTCCATTACGAGTCCGACCCCGCCATCGCCAAACGGGTGCTGGAAGAGCTTGAAAAACAGAGATAAAAAGGAGGCCCGCCTATGAGCCGCGCGGACGAGATATTCAAGGCAAATTGCCGTGACATTTTAGAAAACGGTGTCTGGGACACCGATTTAGCGGTGCGCCCCCATTGGGAGGACGGCGTCCCCGCCCACACGGTAAAAAAATTCGGCATCGTGAACCGCTACAACTTAAAAGAAGAGTTCCCCATTCTGACCCTCCGCCGCACCTATTTCAAGACCTGCATCGATGAGCTGCTGTGGATCTGGCAGCGGAAGTCCAACAATATTCACGACCTCCGGGGCCACATCTGGGACAGCTGGGCCGACGAGACTGGCTCCATTGGCAAGGCCTACGGCTACCAGCTCTCGGTGAAGCACCACTACCCCGAGGGGGACATGGACCAGGTGGATCGGGTGCTCTACGACTTAAAGCACAACCCCGCCAGCCGCCGGATTCTCACAAACATTTATAATTTCCAGGATCTGCACGAAATGGCCCTGTACCCCTGTGCCTACTCCATGACCTTCAATGTGTCGGGCCGGACGCTCAACGCCATTTTGAACCAGCGCAGCCAGGACATGCTGGCCGCCAACAACTGGAATGTGGTGCAGTACGCGGTGCTGGTGCACATGATGGCCCAGGTGTCGGGGCTGGAGGCCGGAGAGCTGGTACATGTCATCGCCGACGCGCACATCTACGACCGCCATGTACCCATCATCGAAAAAATGCTGGAAAAGGATCCCCGCCCGGCGCCGAAATTCGTCATGGACCCCACCGTTACCGACTTCTACCAGTTCACCCGGGACAGCTTTTCCCTGGAGGGCTACGACCCTCAGCCCTTTGAGGACAAGATCCCCGTGGCCATCTGAGGAGGGGTGTCTATGCAGGCTATCGTAGCCGTGAGCCGGAGCTGGGGCATTGGAAAGGACGGGCAGCTTCTGTTCCATATCTCCGCTGATCTGCAGCGCTTCAAGGCCCTCACCACCGGCCACACGGTGGTCATGGGCCGCAAGACTCTCCAGTCCCTCCCCGGGGGCCGGGGCCTGCCGAACCGCCGCAGCCTGGTACTGACTCGGCAGGAAAGCTTCACCCCGGAGCGGGCGGAGACCATCCACTCCCTGGCAGAGCTGCTGGCCCTGGCCGGAGACGAGGCTTTCGTCATCGGCGGTCAGGAGGTGTATGAGCAGCTTCTGCCCTATTGCACCCGGGCCTATGTGACCAAGGTTTTCGCTGACGTCCCGGCGGACGCCTTTTTCCCGAACCTGGACGAAGACCCCCTCTGGCGGGCGGTCTCCACCGGGGAAATGCAGGAGGAAAACGGCCTTATATTCCAGTATGTAGAGTACCAACGAGCATAAAAAATCGGCGGGAAATTGGCCCTGGCAGCGGTGCTTTACGCAGTGCTTTTCGTAATGCTGGATCGGTGCCGCCCTGTCCGGCGACAAAACCCGTATAACGCATAAGAAAAAAGGGTCGCCCCTCTTGGGGCGGCCCTTTGCCGTATTACTGCATATTCGCAAACCGCTCCACAGCCTTCGTGAAGCTCTCGATGGTCTTGTCGGCGTCGCCGTGCTCAATGCCGTCCTTGACGCAGCGCTTGATGTGCCCCTCCAGCACCACCTTGCCGCAGCCGTTCAGGGCGGATTTGGCGGCGTTGATCTGCGAGAGCACATCCTCGCAGGGCACATCCTGGTCGATCATGCGGTCAATAGCTTGCACCTGACCGATGCTCTTCTTCAGCCGCCGGTGCAGATTTTCCGTGTCCATACATTGTCTCATAGCCATCCCTCCATACCATACGGGGTATATCCGATTGTGCCGCAGCGCCCCGTCTCTGTCAATGCACCTGCATCACCCGCCGTGCCACCCGGATAAAATCCTCTTCTCCGAAAACCACCGGCACCGGGTACACCGGGTTGGCCTCCGCCTCGGCCCAGGCGGCCATCTGTGGCAGATCCTCCGGGCGGATGCAGTCAAAGCCCGTGGGGATGCCCAGGGTGCGGTTCATATCATAAATGGCACCGATGAAGGCCCGGGCCTTCTCCGCCCGGTCGCCGTTGGGACACAGCCCCACCACATCCGCCAGCTCTGCTAAACGCTTATAGACCGCAGGGCCATACTCCTCCAGCATCACCGGCAGCAGCACGGCGTTGGCCCGGCCATGGGGCACGTTGTACAGGCCGCCCAGGGTGTGGGCCAGGGCGTGTACGTTGCCCACGCTGGCCCGGGTAAAGGCGAAGCCCGCCCGGTAAGAGGCGTTCAACATCTCCTGCCGGGCCCGGAGGTCAGTCCCATCGGCGCAGGCCCTGGGCAAATACTCAAAAATAGCCGCCACTGCCTGCCGGGCCAGCTCCCGGGTCTGTCGGGTGTTATACAGCACGTTGGTATAGGCCTCCACGGCGTGGGTCAGGGCATCCAGCCCCGTCTCCGCCGTCACCTGAGCCGGTAGGGACACCGTCAGCGCCGGATCCAGAATGGCCCATCGGGGAATGAGGCAGAGATCATTCACGGCGTATTTGTGGTGATTTTCGTCCGTCACCACGGCGGCGATGGTGGTCTCCGACCCAGTCCCGGCGGTGGTGGGCACCGCCGCAAAGGGGACGATCTTTTTATGAACCTTCAGCAGGCCCTTCAGCTGCCCCACAGTGCGATCAGGCCGGGCCAGACGGGCCGCCGCCGCCTTGGCTGCGTCCATAGGGCTGCCGCCGCCGATGGCCACCATGCTATCGCACCCCTCCGCCCGAAACCGAGCCGCGATCTGCTCCACCGTCTCGATTCTCGGGTTGGCCGTCACGGAATGAAACCCACTCCAGGCAGGGAGCTTTTCCGCCATGGCCATAAAATCCGGTGCCGCGCACTGACGGCGGCTGGCCACGATCATAGGCTTGTGGCACCCGGCGCTCTTCAGCAGCTCCGGCAGTCTTTGCAGGCTCCCGGCCCCGGCGATGCACGTCGGCCTTCGCCATGGCAGCAGCCGGGCCCCCAGGGCAAAGCAGGCCTGGAACACCCGACAGTATATTTTTTTAAGCAGCATAAAGCGCACATCCTTTCCATGGGCTATTATGCCGCATTTTAGGCGGGATTGCAAGATGAAATGGGGAGGGACAATTTGAGCTAATAGTGTAAAGTGAAGAGTGAAAAGCCTTTTTGGGGGCAGGGGATGCGGATTGCCACACCGGTGACATCGGTCACCGGTTCGCAATGACACATTGTAAAAAATGCGGTGCGTTTTGGGGCGCAAAAGACCGGGGCATATGCCCCGGTCTTGGAATATTTTGATTGTCACTCCGTCTCAATGAGGCCGTAGCCGCCGTTGTTGCGGCGATACACCACGCTGACGGTCTCCGTCTCCACATTGCGGAACACATAGAAGCTGTGATCCAGTAGATTCATCTGCAGGATCGCCTCCTCCACACCCATGGGCTTCACGGTGAAGCGCTTGGTGCGCACCAGGTCATACGTCGGCTCCTCCACCACGTCGAACTCAGCCGGCACCTCCGGCACCAGAGCCTCCGCCCGCAGGTTTTTGGCAAGGCGGGTCTTGTTCTTGCGGATGCGGCGGTCGATGAAATTCACGGCCTCGTCAATGGCGCCGCGCATATCGCCGTCCCGATCCTCCTCCTGGGCCCGGAACAGGGTGCCGTTCCGGCTGCGAATGGTCAGCTCCACCACACAGCGGTTCTTCTTCTCCACGGCGAAGATCACAAATGCCTCGGCTTCCTCCGGGAAATATCGATCCAGCTTGCTGATCTTCTTCTCGGCGTATTCTTTCACGGAATCGTTCAGGGGCACTTTCTTGCAGGTAAATGTGAACTTCATAGTTTTTGGCTCCTTTCGCTTGTGTCTGTACCAAAAAAGGGTCAGGGAGGACTTTCCCCTCATCCTTGGATGCATTATAGCATATTGCCGCGAATTTGAAAAGTCAAAAGTTTGTTTTTGTGAAAAGTTCACAAATCCGTAATCTTTTCTTTCCCTTCGATCCTTTTCGGCAAAAGCCCCCTCCTTTCGCCAAAACCTCCTCTTTACAAAGTCCCGGCGGCGGATTATTATAATAGACGGAAGCTTTCCAATATCCCACCCGCTTGGGCCGTCCCTACCAAAGGGGACGGCTCCTTTTTTTCTTGCCATTTTGCCCCGGGATTGCTATACTGGAGGCGAGTAAGTGAAAGGAGGTTTTCCATGAGCCGTTTATCGCTTCGTGAAAACAGCTATCGCCGCAAGCATCTATCCTGCGTGCGTCATATCACTCTGGACCCCACCGGCCCCGGTGTGGTGCGCATCCACATGATCCCGCCCCACTCCCAGTCCCCGGAGGATCCGTATCTGCTGCTGCTCAACGGCGCCCAGCTGGTGCCGCTGAACTTCTCCTGGGCGGTGCTGCTGTCCGAATTCATGTACTGCATGGAGCCCTACGCCGGGCTGGAGATCAGCGCCGACGACTGGGAGTCCATGCTGGAGCAGACCGTCCGTGGGGTCAAAAAGAAGGTCTACCCCTTTGTGAAGGCGGAGGTGCTGCGTCAGGACATGGGGATTATTCTCCGCTCCCTGGTGGCCATCGCCCGGGGCCAGGAGCCGGAGGTGGAGGTAGCCCCCCTGTCTCTGGGCGAGTACGCGGATAAGATGTCCGCCCCCCACCGGATGGATCTGATGGTCAGCGCCATGACCCGGGACGGCCTGTGGCACTGCAACCAAAAGTGCCTGCACTGCTACGCCGCCGGCCAGCCCATGGGCGAAGTGAAGGAGCTGGACACCGCCCAGTGGAAAGAGATCCTCCAGCGTCTCCGGTCGGCCAATATCCCCCAGGTGACCTTCACCGGCGGAGAGCCCACTTTGCGCAGCGACCTGGTAGAGCTGGTGGATGCCGCCCAGTGGTTCGTCACCCGGCTGAACACCAATGGCCGCCGCCTGACGCCGGAGCTGTGCAAGGCGCTGTACGAGGCAAGCCTCGACAGCGTGCAGGTGACGCTCTACAGCGACAAGGCCGCCGTGCATAACACCCTGGTGGGGGCTGACGGCTTCGGCGACACCGTTGCCGGCATCAAAAACGCCGTAAACGCCGGCCTCATCGTGTCCATCAACACCCCGCTTTGCAGCCTGAACCGGGACTTTTCCGACACCCTCCGCTTTGCCGCCTCCCTGGGCGTGCGGTACGCCACCTGTTCGGGGCTTATCCCCTCCGGCGCAGCTACCACGGACGGGAGCCTGTCTACCCGGCTGTCTGAAACGGAGCTGGAGGATATCCTCCGCACCGCTGTGGAGACCGCCAACAGCCTTGATATGGAGCTGGACTTCACCAGTCCCGGCTGGCTGCCGGAGAATACGCTCCGTGGCCTGGGTCTGCACCTGATTCCCTCCTGTGGGGCCTGCCTGAGCAACATGGCCGTCACCCCGGACGGCACGGTGGTGCCCTGCCAGAGCTGGCTGGAGGGCGTGTCCCTGGGCAATATGCTTACAGACCCCTGGGAATCCATTTGGACAAATCCTCAGTGCGCCGCCATCCGCGCGGAAAGTGCCAAGATGGAGCACACCTGCCAGCTGCAAACCGGCAACCGAAAGGAGGCAGCCCAATGAAAAAGAAGCTTTTATCCCTCCTGATGAGCCTGCTTCTGGTGGCTGTCCTGTTCCCCGCTGCGGTGCAAACCGCCTGGGCCAAGGACTATGACCATATTCTCAGCTACCGGGTGGATGTCACCCCCAATGTGGAGGACGGCAGTCTGGCCATCCGTCTGGACTTCCGCTGGGAGGCACTGGAGGATCTTCCCGCCGCCAATAGCCAGCAGGGCGGCGTGAAGATCGGTATCCCCAACGGCTCTATCCGGGAGTTGACCGCACTCACCGACAACATCGCCGATCTCCAGAATGACAGCAAGTATGTCTATGTGGATTTCACCCAGGATCAAAAGGCCAACAAGCCCTTTGATTTCTCCTTCTCCTGGGTGCAGGAGTACATGTACCGGCTGGATGGCAGCACCGTGTCCTATTCCTACACCCCCGGCTGGTTTGACAGCATCCTCATCGATGCGATGACCATCACCTGGCACGATCCCGCCGGGGTCACCGGTTCGGCAAGCGGCGGCATCACGGAAAACGGTGCCCATGTCCTCACAGCCACCAACATGAGCTATGGCCAGAAGCTGCCTCTGGCCGTCACCTACAACAATTGGCCCACGAACCTGGACTCAGACCGCAGCGCCGATAATCTCCCGGACAGCGACTACATGCGCGATTATAATTATGACGATGACAGCTCCCCCAGCAGCGTCATTGCCACCGTTTTCGGCTTCATCATTATGATCGCCGTCCTATGCTTCATCGTGTCCATACTCACCTCTGTAGGCCGTTATGTGGGCGGCTTCGGTACCCGGTATGTCTTTGTCAACGGCCTGTGGTATCCCCGGGGCCCCGGCGGCAAGCCCCGGCCCGGCAGCGTGGGCACCAAGACCCGGCCCCGGCCGCCCCAGAGCAGCAATAACCATCGGGGCGGCGGCTTCGGCGGTGGAGGCCGCGGCGGCGGATTTGGCGGCGGCGGCTTCAGCGGCGGCAGCCACTGCGCCTGTGCCAGCAGCTGTGCCTGTGCCTGCGCCTGCGCTTGTGCCGGCGGCGGCCGCGCCGGCTGCAGCGCCAAGAATCTCTACGGCGCCATCCATCTGGATAAGGATTCCAGCGAAAAGCTGAGCTGATACAGTAGAAAAAGCACCCCCACCGGGGTGCTTTTTCGTGTTGTGAAATGTAAAAACGTCCGCCCCCGCAAACCACCCTGAAGAGCGGGACCTATGTACCCCGCCGCACGCTGCCCACTGTGCCCCTTGCAAAAAAAACGTGTCATTGCGAAGCCAGTGCGCACACTGGCTGTGGCAATCCGTAATACCCCTGCGCCCGCCTATGCCGACCGCGGGGCACTTTCTGCCAACAGCGGCAGGAAGTACCCAAAGAACGCCGCCAAAACCAAGGTCTTTTGGAATCCTTCCGCGCCTGGAATACATACCGTAAGGAAACCCTCCTACCACGCGTACCGATCGCTCCGGTTCACCGCCTTGCTTTCGTATCGTCTCTGCCCCTACACACTACAAGAAAACGCCCCATACTCCTTGTAACGGATGCGACCCCTGCCCTACAAAAATCTCTGTGGGGCTGCACCCGTGTGTGCCGCCGCACACCGCACCCATTGCCAAAAAACCGTGGCAATCCACATCCCATCATCTCCCCCAAAACAAACCCCCTCCCATCCGCCGTATGGCGGATGGGAGGGGGTTGCCTATCAAAAAAACTCGCAGAGTCCGCGCCCGCGTCAGAAACCCCCTTCGGGTTTTCCGACAGTCTCACCCCTCCGCGTACTGCCGCTTCAAAAACGACAGAAAATACCGGGTCGCTGTGTTGGCCGCCGGGGGTGCCTTCACCGCTGCGCCCAGCCGCCGGGAAACCGGCTGCGACAAGGGGATCACCCGCACCTGTCCCTCATAGCCCGCCAGGGAAAAGGCCGACAGCACCGACACGCCCAGGCCCCCCGCCACCATGGACAGGATGGCCGCATCGTCGGAGGCCGTTACCTCTACCCGGGCCACGTCCTGAGGCAGCAGCCGCTCCACATACTGCTCCGGGCAGGAGAGGAACGGCTCCTGCAGCAGCCGTTCCAGGGAGATGGTCTCCTCCTCCCAAGCAAAGTCCGGCGGCACCACCGCCACCAGGGGCGCATCCGTCAGGGGCGTCCAATAAAAGCCCTTGCCGCAGGCCTCGTCCACCAGGGCCAGATGAATGGTTCCCTCCTCCAGCTCCGCCGCCAGCTCGTAGCCCCGCACCAGCACATCCACCCGGATCTCCGGATGGATCTTGCGGAACTTACGCAGCAGCTGCGGCAGTCTGGCCCGGGCAATGCTGGCAAAGCAGCCGATGCGCAGAGTGTTCTCATGGAGCTTTCCCTGCACCGCCGCCTCCCGCCGCAGCGCGTCTCCCGCGTCGATCACCGCCTGCATATAGGGCAGCAGCAGCTCTCCCTCCTCCGACAGCCGCACCCCCTGGCTGCTGCGCACCAGCAGGGTGCAGCGCAGCTCGGCCTCCAGCCGGTTTACCATGTGCGTCATGGCCGATTGCGTGTAGCCCAGCTGTGCCGTGGCCTTGCCAAAGCTGCCGCACTGCACCGCTGTCAGCAGTGCCCGCAGCTTTTTATCATCCATAATTGCCTCACTTTCCCGCCGGTGGACATACATACCCTGTGTATATTTTCCACAAAAATCCTCAAACTATTTCTCAATGTAGCACAATTTCCGGGTCTTTTCAATGCTGCGTTTGTTAACATTCTGCCAACTTTCCTTTCCTCTTCATCAAGTATTTTTAACGCATTAAATTTCCTTCATGCCTCCATGGAAAATATTCATTTCCTTTGTCATGAAAAAAATGATACCCTTTATTTATAACATTCATGACATGCATATTTTTGGAATTTGAGGAGCACTGTAATGAGTACACAAAAGAAAGGCAACTTCTTCCGCGATGTGATCGTGGTAGGCTTCGCGCTGTTTTCCATGTTTTTCGGCGCAGGCAACGTGATATTCCCGCCCTATCTGGGCATGGAGTCCGGCCAGCAATGGCTGGCGGGCTTCTCCGCTTACTATGTGGCCGATATCGGCCTGGCGCTGCTGGGTATGTTTGCCCTGCTGCGGGTGGGCAGCAGCGAGGCTGTGCTGCACCGGGCCGGCCGCATCCCGGCCGAGATCCTCATGTGCGCCATCATCCTGTGCATCGGCCCCATGGTAGCCATTCCCCGTACCTCCGCCAGCACCTTTGAGATGGCCATTGCGCCTAACCTGCCCGGCGTGTCTCCGGTACTGTTCTCCATTTTGTTCTTTGCGGTGATCCTGGCCCTGTGCCTCAAGGAGTCCGCCGTGGTGGACATCGTAGGCAAGATCCTCACGCCGCTGCTGCTGGTGGGCCTGTTCGCCATCATCCTCAAGGGCATCTTCAGCCCCCTGGGCGACATTACCGCCGCGCCAAAGATCGCCAATGTGGCCGTCACCGGCATCAAGTCCGGCTACCAGACCATGGACGCCCTGGCCGCCCTGCCCTTCGGCATCATCGTGCTGCAGAGCGTCACCGATAAGGGCTACACCGGGGGCAAGTCCAAGCTCCGTATTGTTGGCGGCGGCGCCGTGCTGGCAGGCGCGCTGCTGCTGGCCGTTTATATGGGCCTTGCGTATCTGGGCGCCACCGTTTCCAGCCAGTATACCGGCGCCGTGGGCCGTGCCCAGCTCATCATGGCCATCGTGAAGGCCCTCCTGGGCAAGGGCGGCATGATCATCTTTGGCACAGTCGTGGGCCTGGCCTGCGTTACCACCGCCATCGCCCTCACCAGCTCCGCCGCCGCCTATTTCTCTGAGCTGTGCCGGGGCAAGGTGCCCTATAAGGTGTTTGTGATCATCATCTGCGTGTTCAGCGCCGTGGTGTCCAACCTGGGCCTGGACCGCATCGTGGCCATCGCTGCCCCGGTGCTGGATGTGGTGTATCCCCCCGCCCTGGTGCTGATCCTCATCTCCCTGCTGATCCCCAAGGTCTCCGACTATGTCAGCCGTGCCGCCGCGCTGGGTGCTCTGCTTACCAGCATTCTGTGCACGGTACACACCTATACGGGCGGTCTCACCTTCCTGGAGTCTCTGCCCCTGTACAGTCTGGGTCTGAGCTGGATCCTTCCCGCTGTGATCTTCGCAGCAGCTGCCGCGCTGCTGGCCCCTCTCTTCCGTTCCAGCGCTTCCGGCTCTCCGGAGCCCCGGAAGGAACATTGACGGTATAGGCCGTCTTCTCTCTCCTAAGCAAGGCCGCCCCTCAGGGCGGCTTTTGCTTTTTCCCCCAAAAAGAGATTCATCCTTAACCCCTTCCCATACGCATTCTCTGCATGCGCCCGTAGGGACGGCCTCCTGGACGCCCCGTTTTGCCAGTCTTACGTCATCCGTAGTGGCGACCCTCGCGGTCGCCCGCACAAAAAAGCACCCCGCGCCCTCCAGTGGGTGCGGGGTGCCATCAATTCACTTCCGGCGGCGGCTTCCACCGCGCTTTCCGGCCATATAGCGGTTGAGCTCCGACTGCTTGCTGTCCGACACGGACATAAACTGCTTGAGCTTGTCCTCGAAGGTCTGCTCTGCCGGTCCAGCGGAGGCAGCTGTCTGCTGCGCGGGTTCACGGCGGGCCGCCTGTGTCCGACGCGCTGGCCTCTCCGGCCTGGGCATCGCCTGCTTCACAGAGAGGTTGATCTTCCCCTCCGGCGTGATGGCCAGGATCTTCACGGACACCTCCTGCCCCTCCGCCAGGAAATCATGCACATCGCTGACGAAAGTGGGGGCCACCTCCGAAATGTGCACCAGGCCGGACTTCCCCTCCGGCAAGGCAACAAACGCGCCGAATTTTGTGATGGTGGTCACCTTTCCGGTGACGATATTCCCAACCGCCAGCTCCATAAATTTAAGTATTTTCTCCTTTACAAAAATGACTCTCAGTGATTGACATCATAGAATATCCGCTCGCCGTCCTCGGCAAGGCCCAGCTGATCCTTGGCCAGGCCCTTGATAAACTCCTTATCATTGGCCTTGCCCAGGTCGGACTCCAAGCTGCTGTTCTCCTTCTTCTTCTGCTCCAGCTCCTGGCTCATGGTCTCCCGCTGGGCTTTGGCGCTGTCCAGCTGCCCATATACGTGGACCAGCTGCACCGACACCACCGCCAGCAGTACCAACAGCACCACCAGAGTAATGGGAGCTCTGCGCTTCTTCCTTTTCACTTGTTTCACGAGTACTCCCCCTCCTGCGGCTGTTTGCCTTTTTGCGATATATCTTTATTTTACCGGATTTTTTTAAAAAGGCAATGGCTTTTTCTGTCAAATTCCATACTTTTTTGGAAAAATCCCAAAAAAAGCGCACCGGGCGCCACATAAGCCGCCCCCATTGCGCCGCCGACCCCAGCCAGAAGCGCCAGATGGGCCGGAAAACCGGTGTCAGCACCCGCCAGCAAAACAGCGCCCCTATGGCGGCGCAGGGCAGAACATACAGCCGCAGCTCCCCCCGCCCGATAGACAGCGCAAACCGCAGCAGCGCCCAACCCACCGCCAGCACATACAGAAGGTCCGTCAGATGGGTTACCGCCCGCCGCCGCCAGGCAATGCGCACAGTCCGCAGCAGGTCGTATGCCACCGCCGCCGCGCTGCCCAGGGCGAAGGCCGCAGCTATGGTCTGCAGCTGCAGCCGGATATACAGCTCCATCTCTCAGCCCAGCAGCCGGGAAAAGAACGACCCCTTCCGCGCCGGAGCATCCTCGAAATTCAGCCCGTCGATGTGCCCCTCCACCAGCAGCTCCCCGCCGTCCAGGGACAGCTTGCCGATGTGCAGATCCTCTCCGCTGATCATCAGCACCCCCGCCGCCGTGCGCATCACCACGCTCAGCTCGTCAAACCGCTCCACGTCCTCCACGCCTGTCACCGTCAGCTTCTCCCGGCCCGTCAGCTCGATGCGCTGGCTCAGCTCCGCCGCCTGTTTCAGTTCATAGGCCACTATAAAAACCTCCCATACACTGTTTTTACCAGTCTATGGGAGGCATCCTCCGCTTATGACGGTTTGTCCGGAGAAATCTCCCGGTACAGGGCTGCGGCCTCGGCCTTCCCGGCGTTTTCCTGCACGCTGAGCACCTCCACCTGCAGCTCCTTCTGGCCGAAGCGGATGCTGATCCGGTCGCCCACTTTCACGTCATAGCTGGCCCGCTGCACCCGTCCGTTCACCGTCACCCGTTCATTGTCGCAGGCCTCATTGGCCACGGTGCGGCGCTTGATGAGTCGGGAGATCTTCAGGTATTTGTCCAGTCTCATAGATTCATTCCTCCAAAAGGAAGATGCCGATGCACGCGCATCGGCACCTGTATTTCTCTGCTGCTTTTATTCTGCCACAGCGTCCTTCAGCGCCTTGCCGGCCTTGAAGGTGGGGTTCTTGCTGGCAGCGATCTCCATGGCCTCGCCGGTGCGGGGATTGCGGCCCATGTGCGCGGCCTTCTTCTTCACCTCAAAGGAGCCGAAGCCAACGATCTGCACCTTGTCCTCTGCCTTCAGGGCCTCGGTGATGGCGGCGATGGCGGCAACAACGGCGGCCTCGCTGTCCTTCTTGGACAGGCCGCTCTTTTCTGCAATAGCAGCGATGAGTTCAGTTTTGTTCATGTTGAATTCCTCCCATATTGTCCTTTGTGAAAACACGATTTATTCCAAACGAATCCTCGTTTCAGAATCACTTTGCCCGGTTCCACAGCTGGGTCATTTCCTCCAGGGACAGCTCCTCCACGGCCCGTCCCTGTTCCCGCGCGCCGTCTTCCACGGCCCGGAACCGGTGTATGAATTTTTCGCAGGTACCGGCTATGGCCTCCTCCGGGTCGATCCCGGCGAAACGGCCCACCTTCACGGCGGCAAACAGCACGTCGCCCAGCTCCTCCTGCGCGCCCTGTCCGCTTTCCACGGCCTGGCGCAGCTCCCGGATCTCCTCCTCCAGCTTCAAAAGCGCTCCGGAGATGTCCGGCCAGTCAAACCCGGCGTCCGCCGCCTTTTTCTGCAGCTTTTCCGCCCGCCACAGACCCGGCAGGCTCCGGGCCACGCTGTCCATGGCCTCGGTGGTGGTCTTCTGTCCCTTTTCCTCCCGCTTGAGCTTATCCCAGCTCACCAGCACGGACTCGGGACTCTCCTCGTGAGCGCTGCCGAACACATGGGGATGGCGGAACAGCAGCTTTTTCACCACGCCGTCCACCACATCGTCCATGGTGAACCGGCCCCGTTCCCGCTCGATGTCCGCGTGGAACACCACCTGCATCAGTACGTCGCCCAGCTCCTCCCGGAGCATGTCGGCACTGTCCAGGTCGATGGCCTCTGCCGCCTCATAGCTCTCCTCCAGCAATCCCCGGCGGATAGAGCCGTGGGTCTGCACCTTGTCCCAGGGGCAGCCCTCCGGTGACCGGAGCAGCCGGATGATCTCCAGCAGATCCTCGTAGGTGTATTGCGGCTTCCTCGTAAAATTTACCATAGTTTCCCCTTTATTGCAATAGGAATTCGTATTTTTCATGCTCTAAATAGAAATTTAGCCAGCTTTTCCCCCTTGGGCAGCTGTTCGATCTCCTCCCGGCTCACCACTTCCAGGCTCAGCAGCAGTACGATGTACACCGCTGCCGCCAGCAAGATGGCCGCCACCGCAGCCCCCTGGGCCCCTACGGGTCCCGCCAGCAGCCCATAGCTGCAGTGGGCGGCGGCGGCCATGGCGGTAGTGGTCAGCAGCAGCTTCAGCGCCGCCCTGCCCCATGGGGGTCTGCCGGGCACCGTCACGGCCACGGCCACAAGGTTCAGCCCCGCGATGACCGCGTAGCACAGAAGCGTCCCGATAGGCGCGCCGTGTATGGAGATAGCCGGGTCTGTCACCAGCAGGTAGTTGGCGGCGATCTTCACCCCGCCGCCTATGAGCAGCGTCACCACCGGGATGCGCTCCCTGCCATAGGCCTGCAAAATGCCTGCCGTGGCGATCATCATGCATACAAATACGGACGCGATTCCCAGTACCCGCAGGTGGTAGGCCGCCGCCTCCGCCGTCTGGGGCACCGCCGGGTATAGAAGGTGCAGGATAGGCCCCGCCAGCGTGGACATTCCCACGCCCACAGGCAGCGCCGCCACCATAGCCAGCTTCAGGGCCGCTGCGGCATTTTTCCCGGCCCGTTCCACGTCATGCCTTGCCATAGCGGCGCTGATAGACGGCACCAGGCTGATGCTCAGCGGGTACATGAAAGAGGCCGGCAGCGCAAAGAGCGTCATGCCGAAGGTATACTCCCCGTAGAGGGATGCCGCAGCCTCCTCCGAAAGACCCAGGGAGCTTTGCAGCGTCCCCAGCACCAGGGTCTGGTCCAGCAGGGTGATGAGACTCATGCCCACGGAGCCCAGGGTCACCGGGATCCCGATCCGCAGCACCTGCCGCAGGATCTCTTTCCGGCTCTCGGGCACATCCGTTCCCCGCTGATCTCTTCTGTGCAGCCGCAGCAGCCATACACTCAGCACTCCCAGGCTTATTACCGCGCCCACAGCGACGCCGGAGATGGCCCCTGCAGCGCTTTCATTGGGAGCCGCACCATGGCGGGTCAGCAGCCACGCCGCCGTAAGGCCCACCACCAGCTTGCACGCCGATTCAATGATCTGGCTCACCGCCGTGGGGCGCATGTCGCCCAGGCCCTGGGTGTAGCCCCGGATGGCCGAGAGCAAACACACGCACAGCACCGCCGGCGCCAGCACCCGAATGGCCGGTGCCGCCAGAGAATCGTTCATCAACTCCGCCAGCGGCTCCGCAAACAGCAGCATTATCCCGCCGCACACGACCCCCAGCAGGAGAAACAGCCCTCCCGTCACCCGGAAGATCCGCCTGCGCCGGTTCACCTGCCCCAGGGCCTCCGCCCGGGCCACCAGCCGGGACATAGCCAGCGGCAGACCCGCCGTAGATACGATGAGCAGGAGGCTGTATATGTTGTACGCCACATAGAAATGGGCCATGCCGTCCTTATCCAGCAGGTTGCCCAGTGGAATCTTATACACGGCGCCGATGACCTTGGTCACGGCCACTGCCAGAGTCAAAACAGCCGCACCCTCAATGAAATTTTGCTTCCGCTGCGGCAAAGCCATCCCTCCCGGTCTGGATCGTATCCGCCCCGGGGCGGACTCATTTTTTCATCCTGCGGTAAAAGGCGGAGAATTCCTCCAGATTTTTTTCGATCTTCTCCGGGCGGGTGATGTACTCGTTGGGATACTTGGCGTGGAACACCCGCTCAATGCGGCCCGCCACGGGATCCACCATCTTGGTGGAGCCGCCTGCGCCCAGAGACAGGATGCTGTGCAGCTCCTCCATGATGTAGATATTATACAGTCCCTCCGCGCCTCTTATGCACCAGCCCACATTTTCAAAGCTGCCGGACATGTACTTCTGCCGGTAGAGGTAGTAGGGGTGGAAGTCCGCCCGGCGCAGCGTCTCGATGGAGTAATCCAGCATCTGACCCACCTCCTCCGCCGTGGGGATCTTCTGTCCCTCCAGCAGGATGCGGCTGCCCTTTTTCAGAGCCAGAGTGTGCACGGTGATGTTATCTGCCCCAAAGGCAAGACATGTATCCAGCGTCCGCCGGAACCCCTCGGGGGTGTCGGCGGGCAGGCCCGCAATGAGATCCATGTTCACATGCTGAAAGCCCATAGAGGTGGCCAAGCCCATGGTCTTCTCAATATCCGCCGCCGTGTGCCGCCGGCCGATGGCCTGCAGAACGCTGTCCTCCAGAGACTGGGGATTCACGCTGATGCGGTGGCAGCCGTGATCCAAAAGCACCTGGAGCTTCTCCCGGTCGATGGTGTCGGGCCGCCCGGCCTCGATGCAGTATTCCGCGCAGCGGGAGAGGTCAAAATTCTGATTCAAATGGGTCAGCAGCCGATCCATCTGTCCGGCGGAAAGAGTGGTGGGCGTGCCGCCGCCCATGTAAAAGCTCTTCACGTTCAGCCCCAGCTCTTTGACCATCTGTGCCGCCCGGGTAATTTCCCCCAGCAGCACCTGCAGATACGGCTCCATAAGGCCGAAGCTCTTTTCCACCGCCTGAGATACAAAGCTGCAATAGGCGCACCGGGTGGGACAGAAGGGGATGCCGATGTACAGGGAAATATCCTCGGGTCTCAACGCCGCCTTGGCCTTCAGGCCCGCCTGGGCCGCCTCGATGCAAAGCTCCCGGCGGGTCTGGGAGACGCAGTAGGTGTCCCGCAGCAGGCGATCCACCTGCCGAGGCGGCATCCCCTGCTCCAGATAGCCCGCCGCCAACTTGGCCGGGCGGATACCCGTGAGGGCGCCCCAGGTGGGGGTCACCCCCGTGACCTTTTGGGCCGCCTTGAAGAAGCTCAGCTTCACCGCCCGCTGCCGCAGGCGCTCTTTTTCATATTCATCGGCGCCGGGGTCAATGACGATGCGGGAAATGCCCCGTTCCCTACGTCCATGGTAGTCTATGGTAGTCACAGCTGTCGTGTATTTTGCCGCCTGTGACAGGGTAATTGCAGCCCAATTCTCCTCCTGGGCCGCCGGGTCATACACCGGCCGCTCCTGGGGGAAAAAAGCCAGCAGGCTCTGCTCCACGGCGTAGCGGGCGTCGTGGCCCTTCAGAATCAGTTTCATCCCCGCAGCCCCTGCTTTACATAGGGATTCACCCGCCGCTCAAAGTCCAGATCCGTGGGGCGGTCGTGCCCCGGGTAGACCCGGTACTGCCCGGGCAGCTGTGCCAGCTTCTTCAGCGACCGGAGGATATCCTGGTAGCTGCCGCCGGCAAAGTCTGTGCGGCCGCAGCTGCCGTAAAACAGGGTATCTCCGGAGAAAATCACATCCTCCACCACCAGGCAAACGGAGCCCCGGGAGTGGCCCGGCGTCTCCAGCACGGAGATGGTCAGGCTGCCCAAAGTCAGGCGGTCGCCGTCCTTATAATACCGCTGGTTCTTCTCCGTCAGCCGGGGAAACAGCAGGTCAAAGCCGCCGGACACCTGGTCCGTGACATCCTTTTCGCAGATATACACAGGCAGCTCCGGCCACTTTTTCAGCAGCTCCCCCACGGCGGTGTAGTGGTCAAAGTGGCCGTGGGTCAGCAGGATCATCACCGGAGTGCAGCCGGTGCTTTCCACGGCTTTTTCAATGCGCTCCGCCTCGTCGCCGGGATCGATGACGGCGCAGAGCTTCGCCTGCTCCTCCTGCAGGATATAGCAGTTTGTCCCAATGGGGCCAACGGTCAGAGAGTCGATTTTCATGGCAGGATCTCCTTACAGATTATCAGTGTCCACGATGAGGGTCACAGGCCCGTCGTTGACGGACGCCACCTCCATGGACGCGCCGAATTCACCGGTCTCCACGTGGAAGCCCTTGTCCCGGCAGAGGGAGACGAACTTCTCATACAGGGGCACCGCTACCTCCGGCCGTGCGGCAGCCAGAAACTCCGGCCGGCGGCCCTTCTTGCAGTTTCCGTACAGGGTGAACTGGGACACCACCAGCACCTGGCCCCCTACATCCTCCAGGCTGCGATTCATCTTTTCATTCTCGTCCTCAAAGATCCGCAGACTCATGAGCTTATCCGCCAGCTTCACAGCCTGGGCCTCGGTATCCTCATGGGTGACGCCCAGGAGAATGAGAAAGCCCGGGCCGATCTTACCGATCACATTTCCGTCCACGGTGACGGAGGCACTTTTCACGCGGGTCAATACAGCACGCATAGTGATTGATCTCCTTTGATTTTTTTATGGAAATTGGAATTTTAATGGGATGGGGAGACATGGTTTTTGCAAAGGGTGTGGTGGGCAGGCGACCGCGAGGGTCGCCCCTACGGGGGTTAACTGTGGAATTTGCGCACGCTCCCAAATCGTGCGTAGGAGCGGGGTTCTACCCCGCCCGCGGGAGGGGCAGAGCCCCGCTCCTACGGATGTATGGCAAGGAGCTCGGTGAAACGGGCCGTTGGGGACGCCGGCCCCTACGGGGTACATGGCAAGGGATTCGGCATATGGGGTATTACGGATTGCCACGACCAGTGAATCGGTCACTGGTCTCGCAATGACAGGTTTTCGATAGTTTTTATTTCCCCGCTGGGCGGGTGACGCGCATGACGCCGGACACCTGCTCCAGACGGCGGCGCACGGTGGACAGCTGTGTGCTGTCCGCCACGCTCACCTCAATGGTGATAAGAGCGAAGCCGTCACTGGTGCTGCGGGCCGCCATGTTGGTGACCCGGGTCTTGGTGGAGGACAGGATGGTGGAAATATCCATGATGAGATTTAGCCGGTCCTTGGCCACCACCTCCAGCGTGGTGCTGTACTCCTCCTGGGTATTGTCCCCCCAGGAGACCTTGATCCAGCGGCCCTCCTCCTCGGGCTTGCGCCGGGCAGGATCCGCGTTGGGACAGTCCGCCCGGTGGACGGACACACCATAGCCCCGGGTGATGAAGCCCACGATGGCATCCCCCGGCACAGGGCTGCAACACTTGGCAAACTTTACCAGGCAGTTGCTCAGTCCCTCCACCACGATGCCCCGCTCACCTCTGGTGCGCTTGGGCACGGCGGGACGGGTCTTCTCCGGTTCGTCCTTCAGCGGCTCCTCAGCGGCCCGCTCCTCCTGGTGCATCTTCAGAATTCGCTGGATTTCCTCCCGGAGGCGGCCGATGAGCTTCAGGGAGCTGACGCCCCCGTAACCGATGGCGGCATACATATCGTCCAGGCTCTTATAGGCCAGGCGCTTGAGAATATTCGGCAGGTTTTCCTCCGCCGTCAGCTCCTTGAGGGTGACGCCGGTGCGTTTGACCGCCGACTCAAAGGAGGCCCGACCCCGGACGATGTTCTCGTCCCGACACTCCCGCTTGAACCACTGGCGGATCTTGCTGCGGGCCTCGCTGGAGCGGGCGATCTTCATCCAGTCCCGGCTGGGGCCGTGGGCGGATTTCGAGGTAACGATCTCCACAACATCGCCGTTTTTCAGCTTGGAATCAAACTGGGCAATATGGCCGTTGACCTTGGCGGCCACCATGTGATTGCCCACGGCGGAATGGATGCTGTAGGCAAAGTCGATGGGCGTAGCCCCGGCGGGAAGATTGATCACATCCCCCTGGGGAGTAAAGACGAACACCTCATCGGCAAACATATCCACCTTGAGAGAGTGGATGAAGTCCTCGGCGTCGGCTCCCTCCTGATTCTCCAGCAGCCGGCGCACCCATTCATAGTCGTGCTCGTCCCCGGCCCCCTGTCCGTTCTGCTTATACTTCCAGTGGGCGGCGATGCCGTATTCGGCGATTTCGTGCATCTGCTGGGTTCGGATCTGCACCTCAAAGGGAATGCCGTTCTCTCCCACCACGGTGGTGTGGAGAGACTGGTACATATTGGGCTTGGGGGTGCCGATATAATCCTTGAAGCGGCCCAGGACGGGCTTATACAGATCATGGATGATGCCCAGGACGTTATAGCACTCCGCCACGGTGCCCACGATGACCCGGAAGGCAAACAGGTCAAACACATCGTTCAGGGACTTATTCTGAGTATACATCTTGCGGTAGATGCTGTAGGGGTGCTTCATGCGGCCGGAGACCGTGCCCTGAATGCCCGCCTGCTGAAGGCGCTTGGTGATCTGGTCATGGATGGCGGCCATGAAGCCGTCGTACTCCGTGGCTTTCTCATCCAGGGCCTCAATGATCTCCTGGTAACCCACAGGGTCCAGATATTTCAGGCTCAGATCCTCCAGCTCCCATTTCATCTTCTGCATGCCCAGACGGTGGGCGATGGGGGCATAGATCTCCATGGTCTCCAGGGACTTCTGCCGTTGCTTTTCCGGAGTCTGGTACTCCATGGTGCGCATATTGTGCAGCCGGTCGGCCATCTTGATGAGGATGACACGGATGTCCTTGCTCATGGCCAGGAGCATTTTGCGCAGATTTTCCATCTGCTCCTCCGCCTTGGAGGCGGCCTGCACTCTCGTCAGCTTGCTGACCCCCTCCACAATGTCAGCAATGGTGGGGGAAAAGGTCTTGGCAATGTCCTCATGGGTGGCATCGGTATCCTCGATGGTATCGTGGAGCAAGGCGGCGGCAATGGACTCCGAGTCCAGATGCAGCTCCTCCGCCACGATCTGAGCCACCGCCAGCGGATGGGTGACGAAGGGCGAGCCGTCCTTGCGATTCTGACCCCGGTGGTGCTCCTCGGCAAATTCAAAGGCCGAACGGATCAGCTCAAAATTGGCGCCGGGGTTATACTGGCGGACAGTGTTCTCCAGACGTTGGTACTTCTCCTGCACGTTCACGGCTTTCCCCTCACTTTCCTTTGATATATTCCAGCAGCGCCGTCCAGTAGGGCGACTGCTCCAGGTCCACTTTGCCGTCCACGGCACACAGCCGCAGACGGATCTCCCCGTCCCGGATCTCCCGGCTCAAAAGGCCGCGCTCACAGAATAGCTCCACGCAGAAGCAGGCCCGCAGGAACGGATCCGTCCCCGGAATGGCAGCGGAAAGGCCCCGCAAAAACGGCAGGTACTGCCGCTCTGTTTCCTCATACGGGACATCCTGCTGCAGCATGCGCCAAGCGGCCACGCACTGCTGCCGGGAGGGCAGGATGCGCAGCGCCTCCCGGCTGGTGAGGCCAACCCCCTCCTCCAGCCGCCGCAGAAGCGCCAGGGATTCCTCCTCCCGGGCGGAGCTTTGCAGCGACGGGCGCAGGTCCACCACCTGCAGCTGCACCGTGCGGCTGCCGCGGAACTCATTGACTTGCAGGTAAAACGCCACATCCACCCGCTCCCCTGCCTGGCAGGGGCACTGCTGGGGGGTGACGGAAAAGAATATGCCCTCCATTTGCGCGGTGCCCTTGGACAAACGCAGCTTGAGATGGCGGTTTTGCCCCACGCCCTGGATCCGGTCCAGCGTAACGCCCAGAAGACTGAAAAGAGGCCGCTCGTTGCCGTTTCCATAAGGCTCCAGCCGCCGCAGCTGCTCCACCTCCCACAGCGTCACCAGCTCCGGCCGGCGCAGCACCACGTCCACATCCAATGCAGAGGCGGCAGGACGGCCGCCCATAAAGCGCAGGACGCACTGATTCATCCGGCGGCGGAAGGCAGGGATCTTGTCCTCCTCGATGGTGAAGCCCGCTGCCAGCTCGTGGCCGCCGAAGCCCAGCAGCAGATCGCTGCATTCCTCCAGAGCGGCAAACAGATTGAAACCGCCCCAGCTGCGGCAGGACCCCTTTCCCGTGTGGCCGGAAATGTGGATCATAAAACTGGGACAAGCGTATTTCTCACTGAGGCGGGAGGCCACAATGCCCACCACCCCCTGGTGCCACTGGTGATCGGCCAGGACCAGGGCGTGGCGCTCATCGGCCGGCAGGGTCTCGATCATCTCGATGGCCTGGGCATAGATCTCCTGCTCCACTGCCTGGCGCTGCCGGTTCAGCTCACACAGCTCCCGGGCCAGCGCCCGGGCCGTAGCCGGATCCTTGCACAGCATCAGCTCCGCCGCCCGGTCCGCCTCGCCCATGCGCCCGGCGGCATTGATACGGGGGGCCAGCACATAGCCGATCTGCACGGAGGTGATCTCCTTCTGATCCAGACCCGTTTCCCGCAGCAGCGCCTGCAGGCCGATAAAATCATTGTCGGTGATATGGGCAAGGCCTCGGGCCACGATGGTGCGGTTCTCCCCGGCCATGCGCATTACGTCCGCCACCGTTCCCACGGCGGCCAGCGGGCAATACCGGGTCAGCAGCTCCTCGGCCTGCTCCTCGCCCCCCAGGGCCAGCACCAGCTTCAGCGCAACGCCGCAGCCGGCCAGGTGCTTGAAGGGATAGGGACAGTCGGGCCGGTGGGGGTCTACCACCGCGGCGGCCCGGGGCAGCTCGTCCTTACATTCATGATGGTCCGTTACCACTACATCCATACCCAGGGTGGCGGCAAAATCCACCTCCTCCACCCCGGTGATGCCGCAGTCCACGGTGATAACCAGCGAAACGCCCCTCTCATGCAGGGTGCGCATGGCATCCGCAGAGAGACCGTAACCATCCTCGATGCGGCGGGGGATATAGTGGCTCACCTGACCGCCCCGGCGGCGCAGATAGTCCACCAGAATGGCCGTGGCCGTGATACCGTCCACATCATAGTCGCCGAAAACAGCCATGTGCTCCCCGGCCCTCAGGGCCCGGTCAATGCGCGATGCCGCCCGGTCCATATCCTTCATCAAAAACGGGGACAGGGAGAGGCTCTCCTCGATCCGCAGGAACTCGGCGGCGGCCGGGACGTCCTCAATACCGTGGGCGGCCAGCACGGCGGCCAGCAGGGCTGGATAGCCCGCTTTCTCCAGCGCAGCCGTGGAGGGTGCTGCGGCGGGCAGGTTCCATTTTTCAAATTTCATGCCCGCTCACCTCCTCACTTGGCTTTTGGGCGCAGGATGGGCATTTGAATAGAATTTTATTATAACAAACCAGTGGGAAAAGGTAAAGAAAAATCTTTATCCGCAGCCCTTTCGGGGCCCACAGCGCAATATCAGGGCCGCTATACCTTTAAAATAAAGTGGCTCCTATGAAAGTCCAGCAAGCCCTCGGCGCGCATTTTCCCCAGCTCCAGAGACAGGCCGCTGCGCTCCACCGCAAGATAATCCGCCAGCTGCTGCCGGGAAAAGGGAATGTCAAATTCATACGCACCCCGCCGCTGGGCCTCGGCGGAAAAGTAGGACAGGAGCTTGGCCCGGGTAGTGCGCTGGCCCATATGCGTGAGCTTTTCACCCAGGCGCAGGTTCTTCCGGGCAAGCTCTCCCAGCAGGTTCCGGATGATCCGGCTGTGGTGCGCACAAGCGGAGGGGCACACCTGGAGGATGCGCTTTACATTCAAAAAAAGAACGGTGACATCCGTTTCAGCCATCACGCTCACGTGCAGCCGGGAGCCGGGAGCGCAGGCAAAGGCGGCGGCAAAGGTCTGCCCCGGCCCCGCCTTGGAGAGGATATTGCGGTTTCCCCATATATCCTCCTGGATCACCAGCACGTTGCCGGAGAGCACCAGGCCGATGGACTCCGCCGTATCTCCGGCCCGGAGCAGAAAAGCGTCCTTGGGATAGTCCTTTTCCTCCGCGTGCAGGCAGGAAAGCATAGTGGACAGTTCCTCCTCGGAAATGCCGGAAAATAGCTGAGAGGAGCGGATCTCAGAAAAATATTCTTTCATAAGCATCCTCCTTTGTTGAAAATTCAACCGACTTGTTGATTTCATTGTAGTACAATCAGGTCACAAAAGCAAGGAGGCGCTTATATTATGAAGAGAAGGATCATCGAAATCGATCAGGATAAATGCAACGGCTGCGGTGCCTGTGCCGCCGCCTGCCACGAGGGCGCCATCTCCATGGTGGACGGCAAGGCTAAGCTGATGCGGGATGACTACTGCGACGGCCTGGGCGACTGCCTGCCCGCCTGCCCCACCGGGGCCATCACCTTCGTGGAACGCGAAGCCGCCGCCTACGACGAGCAGGCGGTGCTGGCCAACAAGCAAAAGAAGATGCAGCAGCAGGGGATGCGTCTGCACGGCGGCTGCCCCGGGGCCCGGATGCAAACGCTCCGGCATCCGGAATCCGCCGCCGAGGCCGCGCCCGCCACATCCCAGAGCCAGCTATCCCAGTGGCCGGTGCAGATCAAGCTGGTGCCGGTGAACGCGCCGTATTTCGACGGGGCAAAGCTGCTCATCGCCGCCGACTGCACGGCCTACGCCTACGCCGCATTCCACCAGCGGTTCATTAAGGGGCATATCACTCTGGTGGGCTGCCCGAAGCTGGACAGCGTGGATTACTCCGAGAAGCTCACTGAGATCATCCGTGAAAACGACATCCGGAGCGTGACCATCGTGCGCATGGAGGTCCCCTGCTGCGGCGGACTGGAGCACGCGGCCAAAACCGCCCTGCAAAACAGCGGGAAATTCATTCCCTGGCAGGTGGTGACCATCTCCACAGACGGGAGGATTCTGGACTGACGGAAAAAGTGCCCCTCGGGCCTCCGGCCCCCGGCAAAGCAAAACTCCTCACTGCCGCAACGGCAGTGAGGAGTTTCCATTAATATCCTTATTCACCCAGGGAAGGCAGCGTCCTTTCCGGCTCCAGGAGAACAACCGTCTCCACAGATGCCCCGCATTCAAAATCAGTATCTGTTGTCTGCTACATATTGGAGAATGTCAGATTCGGCATAAACTGGTCCGTCCCTATGCGCCCCGGCACAACGGCAAGGCAGAGCGCAGCCACCGGGAGGATCAGAAGCGCTTTTACTCCTGCCACGCGTTCTACTCTCTGGACGATTTCAAAAAGCGGCTCTCTGTCCACAGCCGTCGCTCCAACAACTTACCCATGAGACCCCTACGCCGGCTTTCTCCTGTCGAGTTCGCTGTCCAATATGTTTGGCAAACCTACAAACGCCGCCTGAAAACAATAATTTTGCCTACAGGCGGATGAATGCGGCGCTGGCATAGCCGATCATGTCCTCATACAGCACCACATACCAGCCCTGATACTGGCCGAAAACCGTCACCGCAGCGCCGTTGGGAATCCGGGTCAGCACCTGGCCTTGGACGGAGGGATAGGCCCGCAGATTCACGGGGCCGCCGGAATCCGTCACGGCCAGGCCCGGCTGGCTGGGGCCGGGATAGACATAGGGCAGGCCGAAATATTCCGTCATGGCCTGCACCAGGGTCTGGGCAATGAGATCGATGTGCCCGGCGATCCACTCCGCGTCGGCGACATTATCGTGGTAGCCGATCTCCAGCAGCACCGTCGGGGCCTTGGTGCGCTTCACCTCCGCCAGGGTGGTGGTGGAGCGGGTGGTCACCTGGTCGGGCAGGGGATAGATCTCCCGCAGAGCCGCGGCGAACAGCTCTGCCGCCCGGCGGCCCTGGGTACTGCCTGGGTAGTAAAAGGCGATGATGCCCCGATTCCGGCCCTCACTGCCCGGGCCGGAGGCGTTGGAGTGGAGGGCCAGGTGGAAATCGTAGCTGCCGGCATTGCTCTGCCGGATGGAGGTGGATACGCTGCCCTGGGGATCGTTGCGGGTGAACTGGATGCCATTGGAGAGCAGCAGCGGCTCCATGGCATCCGCTAAAAGGTTCATAAAATACTCCTCCGAACCGGCGCCGGTGACGTACTGGTTATACTCCTGGGTGGATGGGCTCAAAAAGATCTTCGGCATAAGCGCGGCCTCCCTGTCTGCAATTTCTCGGCGCGGCAAAAATGCTTTTGTCACACCGTCTGCGTTTTTGCAGCTTTGAAAAAGCTGCAAAAACGATTGATTTTAATGACGAGGGGCACCCTTGCCGGGTTTCCCTCCCACTTCCTTACCGTTATTGCAATCTTGCCACTTTATCCATAGTCTGAATTTCTCCTCCTATTTATATGTTTATATGGCGAGGCTCCGGGATATGTGCTATAATTAAATCGATTTTTCTTAGAAAGGCAGGCGGGACTATGAAGGCAGAACGACCCTATCCCCAGGTGCATATCACCCAAAAAGGAGAGCGCGCCCTGACGGCGGGGCACCCGTGGGTATATGCCGCGGAGGTGACGGAGCTCTCCGGCCCTGTGGAGGACGGCGGCCTGGCGGATGTCATCGGCCACAAGGGGGCCTATCTCGGCACGGGCTTTTATAACAGCCACTCCCTCATCCGCTGCCGCCTCCTCTCCCGCAATGCCAACGACCGGTTTGACGACGCCTTCTGGCAGCGCCGGGTACAATATGCCTGGGACTACCGCAAGAGCGTGATGGAGCCGGAGGATCTGCACTGCTGCCGGGTGATCTTCGGGGAGGCGGACGGCTTTCCGGGGCTGACAGTGGACCGCTTCGGCCCGGTACTGGTGGCCCAGGTGCTGAGTCTGGGCATGGAGGGTATCCGGGAGAGACTGCTGCCCATCATCGTCCGGGTGCTGCGCGGGGACGGGCAGGACATTGCCGGCATCTACCTGCGCAACGATGTGGCCCTGCGGGAAAAGGAGGGGCTGGCACAGGGCAAGGGCTGGTTCCCCCTGCCCGGAGAAGCCCAGCCCGATCTCACAGGGGCGGATATTGTGGAAAACGGCATCCGCTACCGGGTGGACTTTATAAACGGGCAGAAAACCGGGTTTTTCCTGGATCAGAAATACAACCGCCGGGCGGTGGCAAGGCTGGCTAAGGGCCGGACGGTACTGGACTGCTTCACCCATACCGGCTCCTTCGCCCTCAACGCCGCCCGGGGCGGCGCCAGACATGTGACGGCGGTGGACGTGTCGGAATTCGCCGTGGAGTGCGCCGCAGAAAATGCCCGGCGCAACGGTCTGGACGGCATCATGGAGTGCCGGGCCGCCAACGTGTTCGACCTGCTGCCGGAGCTGGAAAAGGGGCCGAAGGTCTACGACTTCATCATTCTGGATCCCCCGGCCTTCACCAAGAGCCGCAAGACCATTGACAGCGCCATGACCGGGTATAAGGAGATCAACTACCGGGCCATGAAGCTGCTGCCCCGGGGCGGATACCTGGCCACCTGCTCGTGCAGCCATTTCGCCTCCACAGAGCGGTTCATAGCCATGCTCCGCAGCGCCGCCAGGGACGCCGGAGTGCAGCTGCGGCAGATCGAGCAGCGGCAGCAGTGCTGCGACCATCCCATCCTCTGGGGCGTGGAGGAGACGGATTATCTGAAATTCTTCCTGTTCCAGGTGGTCTGACGCCGGGGGCGTGAAAAATGAATACAATTTGCGTTTTGGATACGGATTGCCACACCAGTGACATCGGTCACTGGCTCGCAATGACATGCTTTTTACATGGTGTGCGAAGGCCGTCCTTTCTGCCGGCAGGACAAACAGGCGGCTGACCCGTACCGGGCCAGCCGCCTGTTTTCAGAAAAAGAGGAGAGAAAAACACTTACCACGGTTATAATTTACAGTATATGCAGGAGAATGTCAACGTGCGCGGTGAATGGTTCATAATTTGTTTACAAAAAAGGGGCACAATGCCTATTGTATCCCCCAAAAATCTGTGCTATTATTTAGCTCGCTAATTATTAGTGCACTAACTTTTTAAAAAGGAGGGGAATCGGCTTGAGTAAGTGCAAAGCGCAGCAGGAGCATTTCGGCCCGCTGCTGGGGTACTGCGACCACCAGATGATGAAGCTGATGGTGCGCAAGCTGCGCAGGTATGACGTGTCGCCCATGCAGTGCCGTACGCTGACCTTCCTCAAAGAGCAACAGCAGGATGTGACGCAGAAGACGCTGCAGGAATTCCTGCGGGTGAAGCCGTCCACCGTTAACGGCATCGTGGAGCGACTGGAGGAAAAGCATCTGCTGACCCGGAGCGTATCCCCCGGGGACGGGCGGTGCAAGCTGCTGCACCTGACAGAGGAGGGGCAGTGCTTCTATCAGGAGTTCATTGCCATTATGGAAAGTGTACACAGGCAAGCGGAGCAGGGCTTCTCAGCGGAAGAGGTGAAGCTGCTGCAGGGCTTTTTGCATCGGGTGGCGGACAATCTATCCCGGGAAACGGAGGAAACGCATACATGAAGAAGAAAAAACTGATGGACTATACCGCCGGGTACAGGCCGCTCATCGTGCTGGGTATCCTATGCTCGGCGGGGGAGGCCGTGCTGGAGCTGCTGCTGCCCCAGGTCATGAGTGACATTGTGGACATCGGCATCAAAAATGCGGACAGGAACTATATCCTCATGGCCGGGCTGAAGATGGTGCTGATGGCCCTGGTGGCCCTGGCGCTGGGCGTGGGGGCGGCGGTGCTGGCCTCCAAGGCCGGCATGGGCTTCGGCGCCAATCTCCGGGCAGCGGAGTACCGGCAGGTGCAGAGGTTCTCCTTTGCCAACATTGAGCATTTTTCCACGGCGTCGCTGATCACACGGCTGACCAACGATGTAAACAGCCTGCAGGTGACCCTGATGATGGGCATGCGGATGCTGGTGCGGGCTCCGGTGATGCTGGTGACGGCTCTGGTGATGGCGCTGATTATCAGCACGCGGCTGAGCCAGGTGTTCCTGGTGGTGATCCCCCTGCTGGTGCTGGGGGTGGTGCTGGTGCTGAAAAAGGTGGGCCCGTTCTTCACCTCCCTGCAGGGGGCTACCGATGATCTGAACCTGGTGGTGCAGGAGGATCTGAACGCCATCCGGGTGGTGAAATCCTTCGTCCGGGAGGACGTGGAAAAGGAAAAGTTCGCCGGGCGCAACGAAAAGCTCAAGGGTATGGCCGAAAAGGCCTTCGGGTTTGTGGTGATGTTCATGCCGCTGATCTTTCTGCTCATGGGCGGCACCATTGTAGCCGTGCTGTGGATCGGCGGGAACTATGTGTACGAGGGGAGTTTGCTCTCCGGCGACCTCATCGCCTTTTTCACCTATGTTTCTGAAATTCTCATGTCACTGATGATGGTGTCTATGGTGATGATGCTGCTGACGAGATCCATCGCCTGCGGCAAGCGTGTGATGGCGGTGCTCAACGAGGAGCCGCAGATCACCGACGAAAAGGCCCGGCAGGGGCTGACCGTGGAGAGCGGCTCCATCGACTTTGACCATGTGTACTTCCGCTACAACGAAAACGGCCAGACCTGGAACCTGGAGGACATCGACCTGCACATCCCCTCCGGGGCCACGGTGGGCATTCTGGGCGGCACCGGCAGCGCCAAGACCACGCTGGTGAGCCTGATCCCGAGGCTCTACGAGGCCACCGAGGGCAGCGTGCGCGTGGGCGGGCACAATGTAAAGGAATACTCCATGGAGCACCTGCGGGATGCCTGCGCCATGGTGCTGCAGAAGAACACCCTGTTCTCCGGCACCATCAAGGAGAACCTCCGCTGGGGCGACGAAAATGCTACGGAGGAGGAGATGCAGAGTGCCTGCCGCATTGCCTGTGCGGAGGAGTTCATTGAGAAAATGCCGGATGGGTATGACACCTACATCGAGCAGGGAGGCACCAATGTGTCCGGCGGACAGAAGCAGAGGCTGTGCATCGCCCGGGCGATTTTGCGCAGGCCTAAAGTGCTGATCCTGGACGACTCCACCTCGGCGGTGGACACCGCCACGGATGCGGCCATCCGCCAAGGGCTGCGCTCCACCCTGCCGGGGACCACGAAGGTGATTATCGCCCAGCGCATCTCCTCCGTGCAGGACGCGGACATGATCGTGGTGCTGGACGACGGAAAGATTTCCGGCGCGGGTAGCCATGCGGAGCTGCTGAAAACCAACGAAATTTACAGAGAAGTATATGAATCCCAGCAGGGAGGAGGTGCCATCGATGGCTGAGACAAAACGCAGACCCGGCCCCCACGGGCCCGGCGGCGGGCAGCGCCACGGATACCAGAAGCCCAAGGACATGAAGGGCACCGTGAAAAAGCTGCTGAAGTATATGAGCCGCTACAAGGGGGCGCTGGTGCTGGTGGCCATATGTCTGGTAGTGAGCAGCGGGGCATCCATCCTCTCCAGCTACATGCTCAAGCCCATTATCAACGACTATATCCTGCCGGGAGATTTTCCGGGCCTCATTAAAATGCTGTGTCTGCTGGGCGGGGCCTTCGCCCTGTCGGGCCTGTGCTCCTATGCCTATGCGCGGATCATGGTCCACATTGCCCAGAACACGGTGGCGGCCATACGGCGGGATCTGTTCAACAAAATGCAGTCCCTGCCCCTGCGGTACTTTGACACCCATCAGTCCGGCGACCTGATGAGCCGGTTTACCAACGACATCGACACCATTTCGGAGATGATCAACTCCAGCTTCGCCAACCTCATCTCCTGCACCCTGACCTTTTTGGGCACCATCGCCATGATGCTGTACCTGAACTGGGTGCTGACGCTCATTACCTTCGCCTTTCTGGCGCTGATGCTGCTGACGGTGAAGACCATCGGCGGGCGCAGCCGGGTGAGCTTTCAGCGCCAGCAAGCGGCCTTGGGCGCGGTGAACGGCTATGTGGAGGAGATGATCGAGGGGCAGAAGGTCATTAAGGTCTTCAACCACGAGCAGAAGACCATCGGCCAGTTTGACATTCTCAACGAGAGCTACCGGCAGGCAGCCACGGCAGCCCAGGCCTACGCCAGCTCCATGATGCCAGCCATGGGCAACCTCTCCCGCATCAACTACGCGGTGACCTGCTGCGTGGGCGGCCTGCTGGCTATCGGCGGCGTGGGGGACATCGGCTCTCTGGCCGCGTACCTGCTGTATGTGAAGCAGGTGTCTCAGCCCATTGCCCAGATGAGTCAACAGGTGAACACCATCCTGGCCGCTGTGGCTGGAGCGGAGCGTGTCTTCGCCGTGATGGAGGAGCAGCCCGAGGTGGACGAAGGCAAGACCGTACTGGTCCGGGCGGAGAAGAAGGACGGGGCGCTCCACGAGGTGCCCTACCGCACCGGCTGCTGGGCCTGGAAAGCGCCCGACGGCACCATGACGGAGCTGCAGGGCGATGTGCGGTTTGACCATGTGGACTTCGGGTACACCAAGGAGAAAACCGTGCTGCACGATGTGAGCCTGTACGCAGAGCCCGGACAGAAGATCGCCTTCGTGGGTTCCACCGGCGCGGGAAAAACCACCATTACAAACCTCATCAACCGCTTTTATGACATCAATGCGGGCACCATCACCTACGACGGCATCGACGTACGGAATATTGAAAAAAACTCCCTGCGCCGGTCCCTGGGCATGGTGCTCCAGGACACCCATCTCTTTACCGGCACCATCGCCGAGAACATCCGCTACGGCCGGCCCGACGCCACCGATGAGCAGGTGGTGGCCGCGGCCAGGCTGGCCAACGCCGACGGCTTTATCCGCCACCTGCCCCAGGGATACGATACCCCCATCACCGGGGACGGCGGCAGTCTGAGCCAGGGCGAGCGGCAGCTGTTGGCCATTGCCCGGGCGGCGGTGTCCGATCCCCCGGTGCTGATATTGGACGAGGCCACCTCCTCCATCGACACCCGGACGGAAAAGCTCATCGAAAAGGGCATGGACTCCCTGATGGCCGGGCGGACGGTGTTCGTCATCGCCCACCGGCTCTCCACCGTGCGCAACGCTCAGGCCATCCTGGTGCTGGAGCAGGGGCAGATCATCGAGCGGGGCAACCACGAGGATCTGCTGCGGCAGAAGGGGAGATATTATCAATTGTATACGGGACAGAGTGAGCTGTCTTAAACTGACAAAAAACGAATAAAATGATTCACGTCTGTGGACGCACATCCTGCAAAGCTGTGGTACAATACATGTAAGCGGAGCGGGAAAATAGTAAAGGAGGATAAGAGCATGACGGAACAGGAATTGATGCGTTTGGCCGTGGAGATGCTGGACAGAGCATATGTTCCCTACTCCCACTTCCCGGTGGGGGCGGCCCTGGAGTGCCAGGACGGCACCGTGTACACCGGCTGCAACATTGAAAACGCCGCCTTCCCCTGCACCATCTGCGCCGAACGGACGGCCATCTTCAAGGCTGTCAGCGAGGGGCACCGGGACTTTCGCCGCATTGTGATCGCGGGGAGGAGCGAGGATTTCTGTGTGCCCTGCGGCTCCTGCCGCCAGGTGATGCGGGAGTTTGCTCCGGAGATAGAGGTCATCTGCCTGAGCGGAAAGGGCGAGGCCCGGCACTACACCCTGCGCCAGCTGCTGCCGGACAGCTTCGGGCCGGAATACCTGTAACCGATACTGGGAGACGGACATAGAATGGAGCAGTCCGTCCGGAGGAGGTCTTTGCCCGTGCAAAGGGATCTATCCTGCCTGGGCTGCGGACAGCGGGGCATCATCACCGAGCTGTTTTTTTCCGGGGGAAAAAGACGGCGGCTCATGGAGCTGGGCTTCATTCCCGGCGCACAGGTGACGGCGCTGCAGAAGGCGCCCTTCGGTGGCGCCGTGTCCTACGAGGTCATGGGGACGGTGATTGCCCTGCGGCCGGCTGACGCCCGGCGCATCGGAATATGCAGTGGCGCGGATGCAGATCCGTGAAGGAAAACCGATAAAGGCGGGGGGACGCTTAAAAAG
>ERZ1106963.348-NODE-348-length-70760-cov-14.800014_pt1 | contig 70760 bp, 62 predicted proteins | sample MGYA00403681_ERZ1106963 | MGnify/ENA primary metagenome ERZ1106963 (study PRJEB35170, sample SAMEA104062407) | human gut metagenome | biome: human gut; feature: human-associated habitat; material: faeces | place: Denmark | collected 2012-05-03 ...
TGGCCGTGTCGGTGAACCACGCGAAGGTGGAACCAACCAGCATCGCCACGCACAGTACCAACGCAAACACGCTGGCAAGCAAAGACCGCTTGGTGGTGTTCTTGCTCATAAGTATCATACTCCTTTTCTGTTTTTTGGCAGCCGCAGTTTGCCTTGGAAAGCATCATACTGCTTTGCTCTGCAAAGCAGTAAAAGCCCCGGGGCTTTTCGCGGCAGCCTGTAAATAATGATATTTTATCACGGTGTAATTTCACTCGCAAGCGGTATTTTGCTTTCTGCGTTTTAACTAAAAATAGCAGAACGACTTTGTGAAATGTGTTGCTATTTACTGCCAGACGGGGCCGGAGTATGGTAGCGCGCTGGTTTTTCTTTTTGGGGGAAAGTGGCCCCGGGAGATCAGTTCCCGTTGTGGTTTCCCATAAAAAACAAAGTGACCATCCCCACGACAGGGAGCATTTTTTACAAAAAATAAAAATTTGTAAAAACACTGTTGACATTTTCCGGCCAGCCTGCTATTCTCACAGCATCACAAACGCGATGACACAGAGTAGTAAGCAAGGCGATGCTCTCAGAGAAGTGCCGGGTGGTGCGAGGCACAGTGCGATCCAATTGCCGAACTGGCTGTATAGCGGCTGCGTTGAACCCCGGAGTAAACGCAGACGGGCGCTCCCGTTACAGTGCAGGAATATGATGGTATTCCGTTGAGTGTGTTTCGCGCGCAGCGAAGCAAAGAAGAGTGGTACCGCGGAGGGTTTTCAGCCTTTCGTCTCTTCTGCCAAAGGGCAGGAAAGACGAAAGGTTTTTTGTTTTTCTGCCAGACATCCATATTTTTGCAGGAGGAACAAAACAATGAAAACGATCGACAAAAAAATCCCCAAAACACCGTTTATAGCCGCCTTCTCCGTGGGCGCGGTGCTGTTCTCAGCCCACGCGGGCGGCGGCTTCGCCACCGGCAACCAGGCAAACACCTACTATGTGGGCCTGGGCTGGACGGGCATCCTCTCGGCCATTGTGGCCATGCTGCTGCTGACGCTGACCATGCGGGAGGCCATGATCATGTACAACTCCCGGGGGCTGAAGAGCTATAAGGAGCTGTTTGAAACGCTGTATCACCCCTTCGACAAGTTTGAGTGGGCCTTTGAGATCTTCTTTTACATCATGGTATTGATGGCTGTGGCCGCCGCCATCTCCGGCGCAGCCTCCGCGCTGAACAACTACTTCACGCTGGATTATTACATCGGCGTTGTGGCGGTGGGCATCATCGTCCTGACTCTCACCATCTTCGGCGCAGGCATCGTCCGGGCCGCCTCCACCTACATGGGCATGGCCATTCTCGTCACCGCCATCAGCATCTACGTCATTGGCATTTTCAAGAGCGACAGCAGCATCTTCTCCGTCCTGGCCGCTGACTTTGAGACCACCGGCTTTGCCAACATCCCCAAGGCCATTCTCAACGCCTTTACGTATGCGGGTTTTCAGTGTGTGACCCTGCCCACCATGATCGCCTGCGGCACCACCATGAAAAGCAAAAACGGCTGCGCCAAGGCCATGTGGATCTCCTTCGTGATGAACGCCGTGGCACTGGTTCTCTCGGTGTTCATGCTCCTCAGCTGGCAGGGGGTCTATACCTCCGTAGAGGGCGGCACCACCATCCCCACCCTCACTGTGTGCAAGGTCATCGGTATGCCCGCCATGGTAGCCGTGTACGGCACCTGCCTGCTCCTCTGCCTCATCTCCACAGGCGTGACCACCATCTTCGGCTTTGTGGCCCGGTTTGAAAAGCTCCGCATCTTCAGCGGCATCAAGTCCGCCCCTGTCCGCAGCGCCATCGTGTCCGCCTTCATCATCATCCTCTCCATGACCATCTCCATGGCCGGACTCACCAACATCATCAAGTACGGCTACGGTTACTGCGGATACCTGGGCATTGCCGTGGTGGTGGTTCCCTTCCTCACCGTGGGTGTTTACAAAAACCGCAAATACTGCCGGGAGCACGCCTTTGCCAACGCTGCGGAGGAGCCTGCCCAGGCACCCCGGACGGAGGTTTGCCCCGAGACCGTGGCGGCCAACTAAAAGTGTAAGAATCTGAATCGTATTATATAATGAGGTGTTAGTTATGCAAAAAGCTCTTTTCCCCGGTTATACCGTAGGCCCTGATGCCTACGAGGACATTGTGAATGTATGCCCCGTCTATGGCAAGAAAGCCGCCATCGTGGGCGGCAAGCACGCACTGGCCGCCGCCGAGGCCAAGATCCGCCAGGCGGTGGAGGGCTCCGGCATCGAGATCATCGGCACCTTCTGGTACGGCGGTGAGGCCTCCCGGGAGAACATGGACATGCTCCGGCCCCAGGTGGCGGAGGCGGACATGATCTTCGCCGTGGGCGGCGGCAAGGCCATCGATACCTGTAAGGTCCTCTCCCATGAGACGAACCGACCCTTCTTCACCTTCCCCACCATCGCCTCCACCTGCGCCGCCTGCACAAGCCTTGGCATTGTGTACCATCCGGACGGCAGTCTGCGTGAGTACTCCTTCTCCAAGATCCCGCCCAACCACATTTTCATCGACACGGAGATCATTGCCAATGCCCCGGTGCGCTACCTGTGGGCCGGCATGGGAGACACCATGGCCAAGCACTATGAGTGCACCATCTCCTCCCGCAACGATATTCCCGCCCATTCCGACGCCATGGGCATCGCCCTGAGCACCATGTGCGCTGAGCCCATCGTCCGCTGGGGCCAGCAGGCTATGGAGGACTGCCGGGCTCATCGCATTACCCCGGAGCTGACGGAGATCATCGAGGCCATTATCATCTCCACCGGCTTTGTCTCTAATTTCGTGCAGGTGGACTACACCACCGGCATGGCTCACGCCATGTACAACGGCTTCACCATCCTGCCCTCCACGGAGGAGAACCATCACCTCCACGGCGAGGTGGTGTCCTACGGCATCCTGGTGCTGCTGACGGCGGACAAGCAGTACGAGGAGCGGGACCGGCTGATGCAGTTCAGCAAGTCCATCGGCTTGCCCACCTGCCTGGCGGACATCCATGCCAGGCCCGAGGATCTGCCTGCCGTCACGGAGAAGGCTCTGGCGGGCATCGACGTGCGGGTGTGGCCCTATCCCGTTACCCAGCAGATGCTCATCGACGCGGTGATGGAGCTGGAGCAGGCTCAGATGTAAAGCGAAAAATAAAAAAAGTCCGGCGCACAAAGCTGTGCGCCGGACTTTTGTATGCCGAAAATCACCCGCTAATCGGTTGATTTTCGGCATACAAAAACAAGCACTCACCAAAGTGAGCGCTTGTTGAGAAAACAGGATCAGCGCTTGCTGAATTGTCGGGGCATTAAAAAATGTGCCAGTGGAACGTTTTTAGCCGCCGACCGCAGCGGCTATGCCGCGAGGATGCCTCGGTTCTGAAAACAAGGACTTCCGCAGGAAAACGGAAGTCCTTGTTTAAGGCAGAGATATAAACTCAGCGCTTGCTGAACTGAGGTGCGCGACGAGCGGCCTTCAGACCGTACTTCTTACGCTCCTTCATACGAGGATCGCGGGTGAGGAAACCGGCCTTCTTCAGGATGGGGCGGAACTCAGGGTTCACCTGCAGCAGGGCCCGAGAGATGCCGTGGCGCAGAGCGCCGGCCTGGCCGGATACGCCGCCGCCCTCGACGGTGGCAACGATGTCCACCTTGCCCAGGGTATCGGTGGAGTTCAGGGGCTGACGGACGACCATCTTCAGGGTCTCCAGACCGAAATAATCGTTGATGTCGCGGCCATTGATAGTGATAGCACCGGTGCCGTTTTCAAACAGGTGCACGCGAGCCACGGAGGACTTACGACGGCCAGTACCGTACTTGTAGGGGTTCTTGGACTGATACATTCTAATTTTCCTCCTTACTTGACCAGCTCGGGCTTCTGAGCCTGATGCTCATGCTGCTCACCGGCATAAATGTGAAGACGCTTCAGAGAGTCCTTGGTGACGATGTTGCGGGGCATCATGCCGCGCACGGCCACACGGACGGCCACCTCGGGCTTTTCCTGCATGAGGATGCGGTACTTGGTCTCCTTCAGGCCGCCCACCCAGCCGGAGTGGGTGCGATAGTACTTCTGCTCCATCTTGTTGCCGGTGAGGATGGCCTTGCCGGCGTTGATGACGATGACGTTGTCGCCGCAGTCGGCGTGGGGAGTATAGGTGGGCTTGCCCTTGCCGCGCAGCAGGTCGGCCACGATGACGGCGGTCTTGCCCAGGGGCTTGCCGGCGGCATCAACGACGTACCACTTGCGGACGATATTGCCCTTGTTTGCCATAAAAGTGGACATGGTGTTTTTCCTCCAGTATAATAATGTATTGCTTTACTTTTTCGTGCTCCCTTGGTAAAATCGGGAGAGAGAAAACAGAAACCAATGCGCTTAACGCGCAAGAATATTTATAGCACTTTATCCGTTGCTTGTCAACATGAAATTAATTTACGGCAACAACATCTGCGATTATCTCTTGTTTCCTTCAATTATCTTCTGTTTTCTCACATTTCATTTTACATTTTTGGAGGGATGACCCTATGCAGCATATTTTGGGCCTGGTGCGCCGTTGCGTGGAGGACTATCACATGATCGACCCCGGGGAGACCGTGGCGGTGGGCGTTTCCGGCGGCAAGGATAGTCTTCTGACCCTTGCAGCCCTGGCACAGCTGCGCAGGTTTTACCCGGTACCCTTTAACGTCCACGCTATCACGCTGGAAACTGGCACCCCGGGCATGAGCTTTGACGCCGTGGCGGATCTGTGCCGGGAGCTGGAGGTGCCGTACACGCGCATTTCCGTACCGGTGTACCAGATCGTTTTTGAAGAGCGAAAGGAGAAAAACCCCTGCTCTCTGTGCGCCAAGCTCCGCCGGGGGAGCCTGAATACTGCCCTCAAGGACCTGGGCATCTCCAAGATCGCCCTGGGCCACCACTTTGACGACGCGGTGGAGACCATGCTGATGAACCTGCTATTTGAGGGACGCATCGGGTGCTTTCAGCCGGTGACGTACCTGGACCGCAGCGGCATCACCCAGATACGGCCTCTGCTCTACTGCCACGAGGACGAGGTGCGCCGGGCGGTGGCGAAGCTTCAGCTGCCGGTGGTGCAGAATCCATGTCCCGCCAACGGGTCCACCCGCCGCCAGGAGGTGAAGGAGCTGCTCCTCCAGTTGGAGGAGCGGTACCCCAACCTGCGGCAGAAGATCTTCGGTGCCATGCAGCGCTATCCCCTGTATGGGTGGAATCTGGAGGAGATGGAGAAGTAGGGACGGGGGATTAAAAAGGAAAATACGGATTGCCACGACCAGCGTTCGCGCTGGCCTCGCAATGACATGACTTTTTACAAGGGGTGCGGTGGGGCGGGCCGATGTGGGCATCGGCCCCTACGGATGCGTTACAAGGAGTGCGGTACAGTGGGCCGTCGGGGACGCCGACCCCTACGGAACGGTTTGTAGGGGCGGACGACCCTGTCCGCCCAGCCCGATAACGCAGCGCTTTGTAGGGCAGGGCCCGCGTGCCCTGCCGGTGCGGTGGAAAAAAGAATCCCCCGGTCACTTTGCCGTGACCGGGGGATGCGGATTGCCACGGGCGCGTTGCGCCCTCGCAATGACATATTTACATACACTTTGCACACACCATATATTACATTATTATGTAAGCACCCACTGCACCAGAAGCAGCAGTCCGAAGCCCGGCAGGCCCAGAATGCCGATGACGATGGCGTTGAACCAGTTCAGCCCCAGGGAAAGACCCGTGACGGAGGTGGTGAGGTTCAGCAGCCACACCGCCCCGAAGCCCAGGGCAGAGTTGAACGCCACCTTCAGCGCCAGCTTCAGCGGCGCGGCGAACAGCCGCAGGCACACCACCACCAGAAACAGCAGCGTGAGTCCCAGCGCGATTTTTTCTACGACGGACATGACCTTCCCCCATTCATGCTTGCCGCCGGCATACAGGCCGTTTCCCCGGTCAGCGCTGGGGTGTTCTGATCCTGAGGCTGCAGGCTGCGGCCCTGCAGGGCTTTCATTTTGCGCAGCAGGAAATCATAGCGGGATTTCAGGGCGTTGATGTCGTAGATCCCCGCCTCGATGAGACCCGGATCGGTGACGAAATCAAAACGGGCATAGGCATAGCGCAGCTCACGGACTGTGTCCCACAGCTCCCGGCGCAGCTCCTGCATGCGCGGATCAGAGTAGACGGCGGCGGTTTGTTTTTTCATGGCGATCCTCCCGGCACAAGCCTTGGTTTTATTTTACTGTCAGTTTGGCCATTTATGCCGGGATTTAACCGGGCCGGGGGAATTTTTTCAAAAAAGGAGAAGGCACTATGGATCACGAGGTATATATGCGTCAGGCCCTGGCCCTGGCCCGGGAGGCGGCGGAGAGCGGCGAGGTGCCGGTGGGCTGCGTCATCGTTCGGGACGGACAGGTGGTAGGCCGGGGCCGCAATCGCCGGGAGGAGAAGCAGAGCACCTTTTCCCACGCGGAGATGGAGGCCATCGCCGGGGCCAATGAGTCCCTGGGCTCCTGGCGGCTGGACGATTGCACCCTGTATGTGACTCTGGAGCCGTGCCCCATGTGCGCCGGGGCCATCCTCAACGCCCGGATCCCCCGGGTGTATTACGGGGCCCGGGATCGGGAGATGGGCGCCTGCGGCGGCGTACTGAACCTGTTCATGGAGGATTTTCCCCATCTGCCTGCCCTGGTGGGCGGGGTGCTGGAGGAGGAGTGCCGGGCGGTGCTGTCGGATTTTTTTCGAGGGCTGCGGGGAATTTAATACTTTTTTAATAATCTGAAGCGAACTTTTTTAATAAACCCCGGCTATACTAAGCACTGTCAAAAGACTTTTTCATCAATCTTCCTTACCAATAAAGGCAGAGAACCTGGTTTCAGGTACTCTGCCTTTTGGTATGTCGGGGAAAAAGGGGGCGCCTGCGAGCGGCACACAGGCGCTTCCTCATGAAAACAGCACCTCACGAAAATGTGGGGTGCTGCGTACTTATTCAGCCGGATCAGAAGTCCACGGTGCCGTCCAGCACCTTCAGGTCATACGGCTCAAAGACCACCTTGCGGTAGGCGTCCACGTCCATTTTCACGCCTGTCCAGTCGGAGTGGATCTCTCCGTTTTGCTTGATGAGGATATCGTAGAGGATATCGTAGGTCACACCGTCGGGGCCCGTCTCCGTGATGGTGGAGTAGGGGAGGGTCTTATGGTAGGTCATGTGCAGGCCCTTGTAGTCGAAGTGGAAGCCGTTGCGCATGCGGCAGCCGTCCAGCCCCTTGTAGGTGAAGTATTTCTTCAGATCCTGCAGGATGGGGTCACTGGCCTCCTCATAGAGGTTCTCCGGGGTGGTCTCCGTGTAGTCGTAGCGGAACTGGATGGGGATGCCGTAGGGACGGAAGCGCTCCACATAGTCTACCAGCTTGGCCGCCGGATAATTCCGGTACAGCACGCAGTTGATGCGCGTGGGGCAGGCGATGCGGGCGATGATCTCGTCCGGTGACTCCTCCACATACTTCACCAGGTGGCGGGAGATGTTCATGCAGGTGATCTTGTCCTTGTTTTTCTCGGTGAAGGCCAGCATTTTCTCCGCCGGGCAGTGGGGCTGCACGGGAAAGGTGGTGTTGATATAAATCTTGTGGGTGGGAGGAATGGCATCCAGCATCTGCTGCAGGGCGTTCAGATCCGCCAGGGGTTCGCCGCCGGTGAACACAAAGTCACAGGCAGGCGTGATGGAATCCATCAGGCGAATGCTGCGGAGGATGGCCTCCAGACTGAAGCCGCTGCAGTCCGCGTATTCCTGTTTGTTGATGCAGAACGGGCAGTGATTGGCGCAGTCATAGGGCACGAAGACCGTGACCGTAGCGCCCCCTGCCCGGGTCTTATAAGGGTGGCTCATGTTGATGAATCTACCTCTCCGAAAAAAATCTCCCATACATCTTACAACGAAAAATGCCGAAAAGCAAGGGAAACATCCACAAAATAGTCGTTACTTTCTTGACAAATGCAGGAAAAGGCGGATCAGTAGTTTTTGGACTCGCGCAGCTCCCGGCGAATCTGCCGGAAGGCGGCATCCTCTCCCTGCTCCTTCAGCAGCAGCAGCCACCGGCCCAGCAGGGCGGAGGTCTCCTCGTGTATCCAGAAGCGTCCCTTGGTGCGCTGGAAGTAGTCATAGGCCGAGGCATCGGTATACTTGTCGCCCTGGTAGACCCGGCAGGCGGCGATGCGGTCGCAGAACATCTCCGCCACATATTTTTTCGGCATCTTGCATCCGCCCATGGACACGGTGCCGTCCGGGGCGATGCGGTAGTCAATCCAGTACTCGAAGTGGTGGCGGTTGCGGCCCTTGTGGTGCAGCCACGACAGGCTCACGCCGGTCTCGCTGCGCTCCTGGTCGTTGGGACTGCGGAAGCCCTGATAATATTTGGCGCTGCGCCAGAACTCCGTGGGGCTGTACTTGCTCAGGTCATGGGTCAGGCCCTGCAGGTAAAGGCCCAGCCGGAAGCAGTACCGCCGCACCAGCCGGCGGTGACGGTTCACGGTTTTCAAATGTTCCCGAATGTGCATCTTGTCAACCTCCGTCTGCGGGATAGACCCAGTATAGCATATTTTCCGCCGGATGCACAGGGAAAAGAAAAGGAAAATTTGACGGCGGCGGAAGGTGAAAAAGTATTGCGCCGAGGTGGGTTTCATGATAATATAACGCATTGGATAGTTCCGGATGCAAAATGCAAGGGAGGATCGACCATGAGGCGTGAGCTTCACCAACAGAAAAAGGAGATCCTGATGGAGCGGTGCTTTGACTGCTATGCCGAGCACGGACTCACCGGGACCGGGGTCAAGGCGCTGGCGGAGGCCTGCGGCTGCACCCCGGGGAATCTGTATGCCTATTTTGAGAATCTGGATGATCTCATCGTTCAGTCCACGGCCTACTGCATGGCGAAGGTGGAGGACGACTTTATGGCCAAGGCCCCGGCCGAGCCGGCGGATATTCCCAAATTTCTGCAGGAGATCCCCTACTGGACGGCCCAGAAGCACGGAAAAAAGTACCGCCTGATGTACCAGATCTACACCCATCCGAAGTATATCGAGTACGGCAAGGAGTTTTTCCGGGGCGTCAACCGGCGGTACACGGAGTATGCCAAGGCGCTGGAGCCGAAGATCGGCATCCCCTATACCGTGATCACGCCGCTGATCTTTATCCTTGTCCGGGCCTGCGTACACTATGCCATGTTTGAGGACGAGTACTACCTCCGATGCCAGATGGAGATATTGGAGCAGGGGGTGCGGATGTTTGCCGAGAGGGAAAAGGGAAAACCTGCGGCGGACGGAAAAGCGGATCAAAACCACTGAAAACAGCAAGACACCCCAACGGGGCAGGGGACTCCGTTGGGGTGTCTTATTTTGAGGATGCTCCTCATGAAAAAGAAAGGATCAGCGAGATTGATTACTTCTGCAGGCGGTCCTCTTTGTTCCAGCTGACCAGATCCAGCCGGGGATAGCGGCGGCGCAGCTCGTCCAGCTGGTTATCCTCGTCGCCCAGAACGGCGATGCGGTTGATGGCCGTCAGGTCGGCGGCGGGCATGGGCTCCGGGCGATCCTCGCCGCAGGCGGGGCAATGGTACAGGCCCTTGCCGCTGTCATATACCACCTCGCTGCTGCCGCAGACGGCGCAGCGGTTCATCTTAGAAATCAATGCCATAATTTTTGTCCTCCGTTTCTTAATTTCTTGATCTGATAACAGCATAGCACAGGAAAAAACATTTGTGAAGCGCATGTTTGTTCTTGAAAGTATGAGAAGTTGTATGGTATAATGGGAAAAAAGAAGGGAGGCGCACTATGAGCATCACAAAATATCAGATTTTCCTGAAAACAGCGGCCTGCGGCAGCTTTTCCAAGGCAGCGGAGGCCATGAATTTCACCCAGTCCGGCATCAGTCATGCCATCAATTCCCTGGAGGAGGAGTTGGGCGTCAAGCTCCTGAGCCGCAATCGGGGCGGCGTGGTGCTTACGGCGGACGGCCGGTCGGTGCTGCCCCAGGTCGAGAAGCTGTGCGCTGCCCATCACGCCATGATGCAGACGGTGGAGAGCCTGAAGGGGATGGACAGCGGCCTGGTGAAGATCGCCACCTTTTCCAGTGTGTCCGTCCAGTGGCTGCCCCGGATCCTGAAAAATTTCGGCCAGCTGTACCCCAACATCGAGTTTGAGGTGGTCACCGGGGACTTCTACGACCAGATCGAAAACTGGATCGTCAGCGGCGCGGTGGACTGCGGCTTTCTGCGCCTGCCGTCGGCCAAGCGGCTGCAGTCCTTTGCCTTGCAGCGGGACGAGCTGCAGGTGATCGTGCCCTGTGATCATCCTTTTGCGGGCAGCGACCCCTTTCCCGTGGCGGAGTTGGCCACGGAGCCGTTTATCCGGCTGGAGGAGGGGGAGGACTACGAAATTACAGCGGCCTTTGACAAACTGGGCATCCGGCCCAACGTGAAGTATACGGCCCGGGAGGACAGAACCATTCTGGCCATGGTCTCCGAGGGCCTGGGCATCAGCCTGCTGCCGGAGCTGATGGTGCGCAACAGCCCCTCGCCCATCAAGACCTGCCGGGCACCCATCCAGTTCAACCGCACCATCGGCATCGGCGTGAAGGATAAGAAGGCCATGTCCAAGTCCACCCGGCTGTTTGTGGATTATGTGCGCACCTGGGTGGCGGAAAACGGGGACAGGGAGGATCAGTGACCGCTCCCGGCGCCGGCGTATCCAAAAAGCCTCGCAGAGTTTGCCGCCCGCAGACGCAAAAAGCTGCGATCCTTTTGTCGGAAAAACCCGGGGGGGTTATCGAGAATTGAGACTGTCGATAAAGTGGCAGGATTTGCGATAACGGTAAGCGAGGGCGTCCCTCACTATTAAAATCATCAGTTTTTGAAACTTTGAAACGCAGGAACTCCGGCGGGCAATGCCAGCCGGAGTTCCTGCGTTTCAAAAAGAGAGGAAAGAGGAAAAGAAAAGGGGAGAGGAGGACGGTCAGACCTCCTCGCTCTTGTGTATGCCTGTGACGGAGAACTCCACCCACTCGGCGATGTTCACCGCGTGGTCACCGATGCGCTCAAAATATTTGGCGATCATCAACAGATCCAGGGCGTATTCGCCATCGGCGGTATTCTGGGCGATCATGGCGATGAGCGTTCCCTTGACCCGGCAGAACGCCTCGTCTACCACGTCATCGTACTCGATCACCGCCCGGGCCAAGCTCAGATCCTGGCGCACATAGGCATCCACGCTGTCGGTGACCATTTTGATGGTGGCCTCCGCCATGACCCGGATGTCCCGGCACTCCGCGCCGGTCCGGCCACCCAGGGTGGTGATGATCTCGGCGATGTCCTCCGCCTGGTCGCCGATGCGCTCCATGTCGGTGATCATCTTCAGCGCCGCGGAGATCACCCGCAGATCCCGGGCTACCGGCTGCTGCTGCAGCAGGAGCTTGAGACAGATGGACTCGATCTCCCGCTCCAGCTGGTCAATACGGTGTCCCTGCTCCTGGGCCCGGAGGGCGTCGGCGGCGCTGCCCTCCAGCAGCGCCTTGCCGGCGGCGGCAATGATGCTCTCGCACTCGCCGCCCATCTCGGTCATTTTTTTGTTCAGCAGCTTCAGCTGCTCGTCAAATCTGCTTCTCATGGTATCACCCAAACCTTCCTGTAATGTAATCCTCTGTCCGCTTTTCCTGGGGCTGGGAGAAGAGCTTTTCCGTCTCGCCGAACTCCACCAGCTCTCCCAGCAGGAAGAACGCCGTGTGGTCGGAAATGCGCACGGCCTGCTGCATGTTGTGGGTGACCATGATGATGGTGTACCGCTCCTTCAGCTGCAGGGCCAGCTCCTCAATGCGGGAGGTAGAGATGGGGTCCAGAGCGGAGGTGGGCTCGTCCATCAGCAGCACCCGGGGCCGCACGGCCAGGGCCCGGGCGATGCACAGCCGCTGCTGCTGACCGCCGGAGAGCCCCAGGGCGCTCTTTTTCAGTCGGTCCTTCACCTCGTCCCAGATGGCCGCGTCCCGCAGGGCCTGCTCTACGATCTCATCCAGCTCTTTTTTAGCGGTGGTCCCGTGGGTACGGGGACCGTAGGCAATGTTATCATAGATGCTCATGGGGAAGGGATTGGGCTTCTGAAACACCATGCCGATGTCCCGCCGCAGGGCGCACACGTCCACGTCCTTATCGAAAATACTGCGGCCGTTATAGCGCACCTGGCCGGTGATCCGCACCGAGGGGATCAGGTCGTTCATGCGGTTGAGCGTCTTGAGAAAGGTGGATTTTCCGCACCCGGAGGGCCCGATGAGGGCCGTGATATTTTTCTCGGGGATGGCCATATCGATCCCCTTCAGGGCGTGGGTCTCCCCATACCAGAGGTTCAGATCCTCCGCCGTGATGATCGTGCTCATAAATTCCTCCTTCTGGCAAAAAATTTGCCTGTAAGCGTTGCACAGAGGTTTATCACCAGCGTCAGCAGCATCAGTATGGCGGCGATGGCGAAGGCGGCGCCGAACTCACCCTCCTCCTTGGCATACACATAGAGGGCCACGGTCAGCGTGGCACCGGGGCTGACAAGGCCGCTGAACAGGTCATTGATGGCGTGGGCGAAGCCCGCCGTGAACAGCAGCGCCGCCGACTCGCCCAGAATGCGCCCCACAGAGAGGATGCACCCTGTGACCACGCCGTCTATGCACCCGGGGAGCACCACCGTGCGGATGACCCGCCATTTGCCGGCTCCCAGGCCGAAGGCTCCCTCCCGATAGCTCTGGGGCACGGTTTTCAGGCTCTCCTGGGTAGTCCGCATCACCGTGGGCAGATTCATGATCACCAGCGTCAGCGCACCGGCCAGCAGGCAGGTGCCGAAGTTATTGGAAAACAGCAGCATACCCACCAGGCCATAGATGATGGACGGGATGCCGGAGAGGGTCTCGGCGGCATATTCGATGGCCGCCACTACCCGCTTATTCTGGGCATATTCCGTCAGATAGATGGCTGCGCCCACACCCAGCGGCAGCACGATCACCAATGTTGCCAGGACGATATACACCGTATTGAGGATGTCCGGCAGAATGCCGATGCGCTCTGTCAGGTGGCTGGGCTTGGTGGAGAGGAACTCCCAGCTGACATTGGGAATGCCCTTGTAGAGCACATAGCCCAGCAGAAACAGCAGCAGCGCCGCCGTGAGGCCGCTGCAAACGTACATTACGCCGCGCATGAGGGCGATATAATTTTTTCTTTTTTGGCTCATTTCACTTCTCCTTATCCCGTTTCAGAAGGAAATTCAGCGCTGCATTCAGCAGCATGATGAACAGGAACAGCACCAATGCAATGGAGAACAGGGCGTTGCGCTGCAGGCTGCCGGGGCTGGAGTAAGCCATCTCGCTGGCCACCGCCGTAGTCAGGAAACGCACGCTTTGGAACAGGCTGGGCATATTGGCCACATTGCCCGCCACCATCATCACCGCCATAGCCTCGCCGATGGCCCGGCCCACGCCCAGCACCACCGCTGCGGCAATGCCGCTTCGGGCGGCGGGGACGGACACCCTGAAGAAGGTCTCCACCGGCGACGCGCCCAGGGCAAGGGATGCGTCCTCATATTCCTTCGGCACGGCGTCCAGCGCCGTGACAGACACCTTGATGATGCTGGGCAGGATCATAATGGCCAGCACAATGATGGCCGCCAGCAGGCTGGCTCCGTCCGGCACATGAAAGATGCTGCGCACCGCCGGCACCAGCACCAGCATGCCCACCAGGCCGTATACCACTGAAGGGATGCCCGCCAGCAGGCTGACGGCGGTCTCCATGGCGGATCGGATCCTTTTTCCGGCCACCTTGGACAGATATACCGCCGTGAAAAAGCCCACCGGCACGCCGATGACGATGGCCCCGGCGGTGCCGTACACGCTGGTGAGGATAAAGGGCAGGATGCCGAATTTCGGCTCAGCCGCCGTGGAGGCCCACTCCCTGCCGAACAAGAACTTTACCAGTCCGATCTCCCTGATGGCCGGGATACCGGAGATAATCAGATAGACCGTGATGAGCAGCACGCACCCCACGGTGATCAGTCCCAGCAGGAGAAAAACGCCGTGGACGGCGGTCTCAAAGGCTTTGTTTTTTTTCATAGTGTCACACTCCCTCTGCGCGGGCAAGCGGCGGCACTTGCGCGCCGCCGCTCACGCGCCTCACTTGGTGGGGACTGCGCCCGCGTTGCTGATGACCTGACTGGCCGAGTCAGAGGTGATGTAGTCGAAGAACTTCTGCGCGCTGTCGGAGAGCTTCGTGCCGTCCTTAGTCACCAGGACGAAGGGGCGCTGCACCACATAGCTGCCGTCCTTGACGGTGGCCTCACTGGGAACCACACCGTTTACGGTCAGGGCCTTCACGGTATCCTTGACGGAGGCCAGGGAGGCGTAGCCGATGGCGTCGGGGTTGCTGCCCACAGTGGTGATGACGTCGCCGGTGGAGGTCAGCTCCTGGCGGTACTGACACTTGTCCTTGGTATCGGTGATGGACTCGAAGCCGTCCCGGGTGCCGCTGCCGGCCTCGCGGCCGATGAGCACGATCTGGGCGTCATTGCCGCCTACGTCCTTCCAGTTGGTGATCTCACCGGTGTAGATCTTGGCGATGGTGTCCACGTCCAGCTCCTTGACGGGGTTGGCAGGGTTTACGATGATGGCGATGCCGTCATAGGCCAGCACGGTCTCCTGCAGGCCCTTGGCCTTCTCCTCGTCCTTGAGGCTGCGGCTGGACAGGCCGATATCGCAGCGGCCCTCCTCCACGGCCTGGATGCCGGAGCCAGAGCCAGTGGCGTTGTAAGTTACGGTGATACCGGTATCAGCCTCAAAGGTCTCGCTCAGGGCGCCGATGACCTTGCTCATCGAGGTGGAGCCGTCGGTAGAAACGGCCTTCTTCTCGCTGCTGCCGCAGCCCACCAGAGCCAGTACCAGCAGCATAGCTGCCGCGATCAGACAAATTCTCTTTTTCATGCTTTTTTCCTCCTTGAAGCTTTTTAATGTTTGGATTTTTCCTTGACCATGGCCTTATGGTAGCCCCCGGCCGTTAAATCCGAAAGCCGGGAACAGTTAAATTCAGGTTAAACTTTTTTCGCGTCCGGCCGGAAGGGCGGAAAGACGCTGCTTTGCCAAATTTCGGGGGAATAATAAATGTTTTGACATTGTATAGGATTAATGCTACAATTATAAAGGTTTATAATGAGAATTTATATAGGCAGAGGTGCCGCCCGGCTGCGGCCCTGCCATCACATAACCAGAACCAGAGGTGGACCATGACGGCAACGCGATATATCATCATGGCGGACGGGAAGATGACCCGGTGGAAAAACTTCCTTGTCCCCAAGCATATGCTCCCTGTACACGGGGAACCGATCCTCCTGCGGACGGTGCGCCTGGTGCGCCGGTTCGACCCGAACGCGGAGATCATCATCACCTCCCACAACCCCAACTATGAGGTGCCGGGCACGGTGCGCTACGAGCCGCAGAACAACCACTGCGAGATCGACCGCTTCACCTGGGAGCTGATCGGCGACGGGGTCTGCTTCCTGTACGGCGATGTGTACTACACCGACCAGGCCATTGAAAAGATCGCCGCCATGTCGGCGGAGGCTCTGGGCTTTGCCGGGAACGGGACGGAGATCTTCGCCGTGAAGGTGGGAGACGGGGAATACCAGAAGGCCTGCATCCGGAAGCTGAAGGAGGCGGGCGGCCAGGGCAGAGGTATGCAGCTGTATGAGCTGGCCGCCGGAGACGGGAAGGCGGTCTTCTGCCCCATTGCGGACGACACCACCGGCTTTAACACCGAGGAGGAGTACCGCGCCTTCGCCCGGCGCATCGACCCGGATGCCAAACTATAAAATACTGAATAGGAAGAACGGATAAAATGGATGCTTTCAGCCTGTATCGCAGCTGCTTCAACCGCCTGAGACTGTTTGTGCTCTACTGGCGGCGGATCGTGTTTGCCCCCAATCATTTTAAGGTAGGCCCCCTGACCAAGCTCCGGGCCAACCTGGGCGGCGGCTTTTTGGCCGACCAGTGGGCGCTGTATTCCCTGGACGGGAAGAAAAAGAAGGAGTACCTGTCGGAGTTCGACTGGTATCGCTCCCGCTACATCAACGAGCCCTTTGACCAGATGCTCAACAACAAGGTCGTGGCCACCGAGGTACTGCGGCAGTATGTCCGGGTGCCGGAGGTATATCTGGTGAAGACCCGGGCGGGCATCGTGGACGCGGGCCACTGCACCGGGGACGGCACCGTGGCCGTGGAGACCCTGCGCCAGCGCCGGGAGGCATTCATGAAGCCCTTCGGCAAGGGCAAGGGCAACGGCGTGCACCGCCTGCGCTATGACGGGCAGGATTTCTGGGTGGACCAGCAGAAGAAGTCCGCCGAGGATATGAAGCGCATGTTTGAAAAGGAGGGGGAGTGGTATCTCTCCGAGACCATCACCCAGCATGCTTATGCCGCGGGCCTTTATGACAAGACCTGCAACACCATCCGCATGATCACCCTCCGCGACCCCGACAGTGGAAAGATCAAGCTGTTTTTCGCCGTGCAGCGCGTGGGCACGGCTAAAACCATCCCGGTGGACAATGCCAGCCAGGGCGGCCTTGTATGCAAGATCGACCTGGAGACGGGGCGGCTGTCCCATGCCGGGTCGCTGCATACCACGCAGATCTATGAGGAGCATCCGGACTCCGGCATCCGCTTCGACCAGGTGGTGATCCCGGATTGGGAGCAGACCAAGGCGGAGATCGTGGGTCTGGCGGAGAGTCTGCCGTTCCTGCATTTTGTCGCATGGGATGTGGTGAAGATGGAGGACGGCACCAACTGCGTCATCGAGGCCAACACCTCCTCAGGGGTGAATATCATCCAGCTCTGGGGCGGTCAGCGCCACGGGGAACTGGGGAATTTCTACCGCAAGCACGGTGTGATCCGGTGACAGAGGACCTTTTATGGAGGAACTGAAAATGAACGGAAAAAGAAAACAGACAATGGGCGGACAGCGTATCTTTTGCCTGGTGTGCGTGGTTCTGATGGCGGCGGCCAGCATTGTTCTGGCCATCATGCTGCTGACCTCGGGCCTGCTGGGCAAGGGGATCGTGTGGGCCATTGTGGGCGGCCTGGTGCTGCTCAACGGCCTGCACGGCTGGCTCCAGCTGGGCAAGGGGAAGACCGGCACCGGCAGGACTGTGTGCGGTGTCATCGCCCTGATCCTGACGGCGGCCATGGTCGTGGGCATTGTGGCCGTGGGCAAGGTGACCGGCGCGTTCCACCACATCTCCAAGGAGCGGAAAGAGGGCATCTATGTGGGCGTTTACGTCCTGGCAGATGACCCGGCTAAGGAGCTGAAGGATGTGAGCGGGTACCTGCTGGGAATTGCTTCCCAGCCGGATCGGGAGAATACCCTTCGTGCGCTGAAGGACATGGAGGACGCCGTGGGCGTGGTGGAGGAAAAGGAACTGGCCACCTCGGTGGATCTGGCCTCCGCCCTGCTGAGCGGCGATGTGAAGGCCATGCTGCTCAACGAGGCGTACCTGGACACCCTGGAGGAGGCGGACGGCCTGTCCGACATCTCCCAGAAGGTGAAGCTGGTCCATGAGTTCTACTATGCCGAGGAGGCCGGAAAGCTGGAGCCTGTGGACACGGACGTGCTGACCGACAGCTACATTATCTTTCTCAGCGGCTCTGACGCCCGCAGCACGGATGTGTCCGTCCGCGCCCGGAGCGATACGAACATTCTGGCGGTGGTCAACCCCACCACCCACCGGATCCTGCTGGTGAACACCCCCCGTGACTACTATGTGCCCCTGGCCCGGAACGGTCAGATGGATAAGCTGACCCACGCGGGGATCTACGGCATCGAGGAGTCCATCGCCACCCTGGAGAACCTGTACGGCGTGAACGTGAGCTATTTCGCCCGCATCAATTTCTACGGGCTCAAGGACATCGTGGACGCCGTGGGCGGGATCGACGTGGTCTCCCCCAAGACCTTCACCCTGAGCACCAATGCCTGCTCCAAGTCTGGCAATGTGGACCGGGAAGTGGTGGAAGGCATCAACCATATGGACGGTGCCAAGGCACTGGCCTTTGCCCGGGAGCGCTACGGCTTTGCCGACGGCGACAACCAGCGGGGCAAGAACCAGATGGCCATTCTCCAGGCCCTGACGGCAAAGCTGACCAAGGCATCCTCTCTGGTGAACTACCAGAGCATCCTGTCAGCGGTGTCCAACAACATGACAACGAACCTCGCCTATGACGATATCACGGCCTTGGTGCGCACGCAGCTGACCAATATGTCCGAGTGGCAGATCGACACCTATGCCGTGACCCAGGGCAGCGGCAGCACCAGCCAGCCCTGTTACTCTCTGGGCGGCGCGGAGGCATGGGTCATGCCCCAGAACACGGAGTCCGTCCAGACGGCCCGCAGCATGATCCAGGAGGTGCTGAGCGGCACGGCCGACAGCCAGTCCTGAGAGAAACTACCGATAAGGAAAGGCGGTATTTATGACACACCAAGGGATAAAAAAACTGATGGCGATCCTTCTTGCCGCCGCGCTGGTGCTGCCGTGTGTGGCAGCGAGTGTGTACGCTGAGCCCACGGCAGAGGAGACCGGCTCTGCCGCCGGAGCGGCGGCTGTGGGAACGGTGACGACCCCCGGGGAGACGACGGAGGCGGACGACCAGGAGCCTACGCCGGACGATCCCGACCCCACGCCGGACGATCCGGATCCCACCCCGGACAATCCGGACACTCCGGATACCCCGGATACACCGGACACTCCGGATACACCAGACACACCGGATACCCCGGATACGCCGGATACCCCTGATACCCCTGATACCCCGGATACCCCGGTGACGCCGGATGATCCCACCCCCAGCGAGGATCCCAAGCCTGCCGAGGACAACAAAACAGATCCTGAGCCGGAACCGGAACCTGAGCCCACCCCTGTGGTGCGGGACGCGACGCTTCGCTCCCTTTCTATCGCCTGCGGCCAGCTCTACCCGGCCTTTGACCCCTATGTGTATGAATACACGGTGTATGTGACGGCGGAGCAGCCGGAGAAGAGCTGCGCCATCACCGCCGTCCCCAGCGATTCCTACTCCAGCGTCAGCGTCAGCGGCGAGGAGAAGTTCGTGAACACGGACATCAAGCGGAAGATCCGGGTCTATAACGGGGGCATCACGGAGGAATACACCCTCCTGATCCATGTGATGGACAACAGCGAGTACTATGCCGACGGCGTGCACTATGACCAGATGGACAAGCCCGATCTGACCGTGCTGCCCGGGGAGTTCCGCGCGGTGAGCGAGAGCGGCTTCAAGGGCCAGATCGCCCAGAGCACGGGCCTGTCCATGCTCCTGGTGCAGTATAAGGATTCCGCCAATGCCGAGCACACGGTCTGGCGGCGGTATGTCCCCACGGACGGTACGCTGACACCGGTGGACTTTGTGACCATTGAGGGGAAGAAATACATCTCCTGCGGCGAGGGGGACAGCATCCTCTTCCTCAACGGCAAGCAGGGGGATATGTACTACGTCAAAAATGCGGACGGGCAGGTGAAGCTGCTGGTGCGCACGGATAACGCCGCGCTGGAGGAGAAGCCCAGCGGCCTGCTGGGCAGCATCCCCACGGTGGCGCTGCTGGTGGTGATAGCGGCGCTGCTGGCGGCGGGCGTCTGGCTGTATCTCAAGTGGAGCAGGCAGAAGCAGAAGTTTGAGCAGGACACGGCGGTGGAGTATTTCCGGCCGTATCTGTCCTCCTACGCGGAGGAACCTGCCGGGCAGGACAAGAAGGAAGAGAAGCCTGCCGGACAGGATAAGTAAGATGAAACAGATGAAAAAGTTGAAAAAGGGACAGAGAATTCTCTGAAGTGACGCATGATGGATACTGTGATTAGAACAGAGGCGGCAGCGGCGGTGGAAGCAGCTGCGGCGGCTGAGGCGGCTGCAGCCAGGGCGGCAGCCGCAGAGACTGTAGAGTCCAGGGCGACGAAAACCGCCCTGCCGGATACGGCGGCGGGACAGAACAAAACAGCATACCTTGCGGCCAAGAGGGCGTTTGATATCGTGCTCTCGCTGCTTTTGCTGGTGCTGCTTTTGCCGCTGATGCTCCTGGTGGTGGTGGCCATCCGGGTGGATTCCCCGGGCCCTGTCATCTTTCGGCAGAAGCGCATTGGCCTGCACGGGGAGGAATTTGACATTTTCAAGTTCCGCACCCTGAGCACCACCGCGCCCAATAACGTGGCCACCCGGCAGCTGGAGAATATCGAGGAGTATTCCACCAAGCTGGGCCGTTTCCTGCGCCGGGTGAGCATTGACGAGCTGCCCCAGCTGCTGAATATCCTCCGGGGCGACATGTCGTTCGTGGGCTTTCGCCCGGTGTGCACCTCGGAGAACAAGCTCAACGCCATGCGGGCGGAGCTGGGTGTGTTTGAGGGCCGCCCGGGGCTCACGGGCTATGCCCAGGTCATGGGCCGGGACAGCATTGGCATCGAGCGCAAGGCCCAGCTGGATGCGGAGTACCAGAGCAAGTGCTCCGTGCGGATGGACCTGTGGTGCCTGGTAAAGTCCGTTGCGGTGGTGCTCACCGGCAGCGGCGCTATGTAAAGATCCCCTGCGTACAGATAAATCATCCCAAAAAAGCAAAAAAGAGGACAGAGAACAATGAATATCATCAAAAAACTCAAACGTGAAAACGAGCTTTGGAGCATCATGAAGCAGGGCTATTCCCGGGGCATAGCCATCGCCTGGCGAAAGGCCGTCCAGCGGGATAACCGGTACAATACCAAGCGCTACGGGCGCAGCGCACTGGACGATATCCACCGGCGCGGCTATCTGTCCAAGAGCATCAACACATATGACCTGCTCAATGACCGGTCGGATAAATATGTGACGGATTTTGAGTACATGTTCCTGTCCCCTTATAATAATAACTTCAGCAAGCTGGTGGGGGATATCCTCACCACCGGCCGCGTCCTGAAGGGCCAGCAGGCCCACTGCCGCAAGGTGTATTACTCCATCTTCCAGCGCAACGGCGGACAGATCATCCTCTCCAAGGGGGAGGACTATGACCGTCCCTGCACGGTGGATGATGTGATCGACCTGGTCATCCGCCTGGGCCGTGTGGAGCTGCGCCCTTCCTTCTGGGCCAGCACCGCCACCCGCTATGAGCTGAGCTATGAGCGGGGGATGCTGTTTGTAAACGGCCAGACCGCCAAGGATGACCGCGCCTATGTGCAGCGGAGGATCAACCGTCTGCAGTCCAACTATGTGGTGTCCGAGTGTGTGGACACGGACATCACATTTGGCCCTGACCTCAGCGGCCAGCATTATATCAAGTTCTGGCTGAGCAATGACGCGGCCGATCAGCCGCAGATCCTGGACTGCGAGATGAATCTAAAGCGTGAGGACGACAAGTGGAGAGATTATTCTGTGGAGGAAGACGGCACCTTTACCGTTGAGGAGGAGACGTACACCATCCCCCACTGGGAGTCTGTCTGTACGGAGCTGGTGGAGACGGCCCGGGAGCTTGACCTGCTGGACTATTTCACCGTGTCCATCGCGCTGGACGGTAAGGGTGGATTTACCTTCCAGCATTTTTCCGCCAATCCCTACCGGAAGAAGAGCCGCATCAGTCTGCGGCACAACGCCTACCTCCGGGGCAAGGCAGCCGCCAATAAAAAGCGCATCGGAAAGATCACTCTGAAGATGCGCCAAGAGGACCTGAAGCGCCGCCGGCACTACAGCTACCTGCAAAAGACCGGCCGCAAGGGGATCCGCCCCTACATGCAGCAGACCTGGCTGGATCAGGTAGAGAGTGACCGGGAAAATACCAAGACCACCACCATGGAACAGAAGAAGTGGTGCTGGGAGCGGGGCTTCCTCTCCTACCGCATCGAGCAGTACGGCCTTACGGAGGAGAATTACAAGAACTTCCTCTCGGATTACGACTACCATTGGCTCAACCGGATCAATAATATCTATCAGCTCTGGGTGAACGACAAGACCACCTTCCGCCTGATGATGGATCCCTTTGCGGACTATATCCCCAAGTATTATTTTGTCATCACCAAGCGCCGGGGCGCTCCCCACATCGGTAAGATGTGGGACTGCGACGGGGATGTGCAGCCCAACCTGGAGGGAATTCTTACCATGCTGGAGCGCAAGGGCAAGCTGGCTATGAAGCCCTCCTCCGGCACCCACGGCGACGGGTTCTACTGCCTGGCCTATGAGGACGGGCATTATACGGTCAACGGCGAGGAGGCCACGGCGGAGCAGATCGACCAACTCATTGCCCAGCAGAAGTCCTTCTATGTCATCACCGAGTATGTGGTGATGCACCCCATGCTCAGGGCCATCTATCCCAAGTCCGTCAACACCATCCGCATGATGGTGATCAATTCCCACGGCTGTGACCCCAAGATCATGCAGACCTATATGCGCATCGGTTCGTCTACCACCGGATTTACCGACAATGTGGGTTACGGCGGCATCTGCGTGATGGTGGATTCCGAAACGGGAGAACTGCATGACCCGGAGACCATCGCGGAGCACAGATTCCATCCCTGCCCCGTCCATCCGGATACCGGAACGCCCATTGCCGGCGTCCTGCCCAACTGGCAGCTGGTCCGGGAAAAGGTGCTGGACATCTGCCGCTATCTGGGCGAGCTGGAGTACCTGGGCTTTGACATTGCCATCACAGAGGAGGGCTTCCAGGTCATCGAGATCAACATCCATCAGGATCTGCACAAGGTGGCCACCCACAGTGACGAGATCAAGGAGTTCTTCGCTCAGAAGATCGCCATCAAGAAAAGAAGATACAAACTCAAGTAAACCAGAAGGGAGAATGACAGGATGAAATTGGGCATTTTAAAGGATATCAAGAAGGAAGAGTACAGAGTCATTCTCACGCCCAGCGAGGTGGAGAATATCATTCAGGACGGCCACCAGGTGCTGGTGGAGCGCAGTGCCGGCGAACGGGCCGGCTTCCCGGATGCTGACTATGTGGAGGTGGGCGCGACACTCACGGACCGGTACGAAATATACCGGGAGTGCGACGTGGTCGCCAAGGTCAAGGAAGTGGATCCGTCTGAGTATCCCCTGCTGCGCGAGGGGCAGATCCTGTTTACCTGCATCCATCCGGCGGCCCATCCCCAGGAGGTGGATGAGCTGCTGAAGAAGAAGGTCACAGCCTTTGCCGCCGAGGACAGCCACCGCCACGGTTCGCCCAACTGCGAGGCGGCGGGCAAGGCCGGCGTCATCATGGGCCTGTACTCCATGATGACCATCAACGGCGGCTGCGGCAAGTTTGTCAGCGGTCTGGGCACGGCCCCGGGCATCCATGCCCTGGTGCTGGGCTGCGGCATCGTGGGCAAGGCTGCCATCGAGGTGCTGCAGTCCCTGGGCGCATGGGTGACGGTGGCCGCCACCAACGTGGGCCATCTGCGCACCATAGCCTCCCGCTATGACGGGAAGATCAATACCATCGTCTCCAACCGCTATAACATCCGCCGCATCCTGCCACAGGTGGACATGGTGGTCAACTGCGTCCGCTGGGACAAGAGCAACGACCAGTTCCTCATTGACCGCTCCATGGTGGCCAGCATGCCCAAGGGCTCTGTCATCGTGGACATCAGCAATGACTACGGCGTCATCGAGACCTTCCACGAGACCACCCACGATAACCCCACCTATGTGGAGGAGGGCGTGGTGCATTACTGCGTCAGCAACATCCCCAGCGCCATCGCCAATTCCACCTCCATCGCCATTGCCGCCGCCGCGGAACCCCATATCCGCAGCATCCTCAATAACGGCGTGGCCGAGGCCTGCGTTCGGGACGGCTACCTGCGCCGGAGCATGGTGACCCACAACGGTTACCTGACCCATGAGGAGACCAGCCAGATCCAGAACAGACCCTGGATCCAGCCGGAGAAGCTCCTGGGCATTCAGGACAGAAAGCTGGACCGCGCGCCGAAAAACACGGTGGCCGTGTCCGAGAATTACTATCAGCTGCCCTGAGTGGCCGCGGGTATTCCCGCGAAAAAGAGAGATCGTATAATGGTGGTGTGAAGCGCAGTGGGATCGGTAAAATTGAAAAATAAAATCAGGGCCGCCGGGATGGTTCTGTCCGGCTGCACGTTTCATGCTGCGCGTTTTTACCTCCGAGTGGAGAGATCCTGCCCGGCGGAAAACCGCCCGCTGCTGAAGAAGCTGCTGCTGACAGACCCTTTGTGCAAGCGCACGGACGAGCTGTTTTCAGACCTGCTCACCTCTGCCCGTATCCTGGGACGGGAGCACTTCCCCGACCTGTACGGCCTGGCCGTCACCACAGGCGGCCGGCGCATCGTACCCCTGGCGGAGGGAATGGCGGATATGACCGCCCGGGACTGGGCCGCGTTTCTGCGGGAGCAGGGCGGCTGCTGGGTGCTGCCCAATGAGCACCGGGCCCGGGGCCGCCTGCACCGCATCCGGCTGCAGGGGGACAGGCTGTGCCTGGACGGGGTGCAGCAGACCGATGAGACCCTGGCGGAGTTCCTTGCCCGCCTGCCCGACCAGACCCTGCTGCTGGAGCCTGTGATCCCCGATGAGGGGATCTGCCCGGGGGCAGAGCTTCCTGTGCTCCATTTTGCGCTGCTGCGCCGGGAGCGGGAGACGCAGGAGGTTTTGCTCCGCTGGGAGGAGCACGGCGGGGAGGGCGGCTATTCCCCCTTTTCCGGCCGTCCGTTGGCGGAGGAGCCGGACCGGGCCGATGGCCGCGTCCGGGCCGTCATGGCCTTTGCCGAGGACATCGCCCGCCGGTATCCGGAGATGCCCTATGTAGGTGTCAGCGCCGTGCTCACGGCGGGGGGATTTCTTACCCTGCGGGTAGATACCGGCGCGGAGCTTGCCTGGGTGCAGCCCATGCCGCCCGCCTGTGCTCTGGCGGCGCAGACCCTGTGCGCCGGGCGCAGCCGTGCCCTCCGGAGCCTGCCCGCCCAGATCCATGCCTATGTCTTTGCCTGGCGGGCCCACCGCCGGGGCTTTGTGGATTTCATGTACCGCAATTGGCTCCGGGGCGTGCAGGAGGATAACCGCACGGCCCATACCACCCGTGCCCAGAAGCGCTGGGCCCATCAGAGAGGGTTTTACTCCTACCGCATCGCCCAGTACGGGCTGACGGAGGAGAATTACCGTGATTTTCTGTCGGACTATCAGTATAAACGCCTGCGGCCCCTGAATCCGGGCTTCCAGAAGTGGTTCTGGAACAAGACCAACCTGCCGGATATCCTGGGCGATTACGCCCACTGCCTGCCCCGCTATTTTTTCCGGGTGCTGGTCAGCGGCGGTCGGCAGCGGATCTACGGCTATGACGGCCAGGGCCTGTGTAGCTGGGCCGATGTGCTGGACTGCCTGACCCGGCAGCGGGAGCTGGCCATGAAACCGGCTGTGGGCTCCCACGGCCAGGGCTTTTACCACCTGGTCAGGGAGGAGAACGGTACCGTCCGTGTAAACGGCGCGCCCCACACCCGGGCACAGCTGGAGGCGCTGCTGCGCCGGATCGATACGGACTATATCGTCACGGAGTATATCCGCATGCACCCCTATCTGGAGGAGATCTACAGCGGTGTCACGGGCACCGTGCGCCTGATGGTTCTGTGCAGCGGGGGGCAGATGTCTGTCCGCTACGGCTACTTCCGCATTGGCACCAGCTTCACCGGGGCCACGGATAACATCGCCTATGGCGGGCTAGTGGTGCCGCTGGACGTACGCACGGGTGAGTTCAGCGGGGCCGAGCTGCTGCGGGAGCACCAGTTCCTGCCCTGTCCGGTGCACCCGGATACAGGCCGGGAGATCCGGGGCCGGATGCCCCATTGGCAGAGCCTGACGGATACGATCTGCCGCATCAGCCGAGCCCTTGCTCCGCTGGAGTATCTGGGCTATGACGTTGTTGTGACGGCGGACGGGTTCAAGATCCTGGAGGTGAACCTCCACCAGGATCTGCACAAGTACCCCCAGTATCCGGCGGATGTCAAAGAATACCTCACCAAAAGAGCAGCGCAGAAGAATGGGCTGCCCCGGTGACGGCAAGAGAGAATCGTATGAAAACACTTTGGAAGATCATAATTTTACACATCCAGTACTGCACCCAGATTTTGCAGTTGGCCAGGACGGATCTGATCAAGACCTACCGCGGCGCCCTGCTGAGCTGGGGCTGGGCGGTGGTAAAGCCGGCCATCACCATTGCGGTGTACTATTTCACCTTCACCGTGGGCCTGCGCACGGGCAAGCCGGTCAAGGGCTACCCGTACTTCCTGTGGCTCATCAGCGGCTTCATCCCCTGGTTCTACATTTCCTCTATGTATACCGGGGGCGCCAACTCCATCCATAAGTATGCGTTCCTGGTGAAAAAGATCAAGTTTCCCGTCTGCTGCGTGCCGATGATCGTGGGCCTGTCGAACATGATCGTCCACATCATCCTGATGCTGCTGACGATCGTCATATTCATCGTCATGGGCGCGCCCATCACGATCCATATCATCCAGCTGCCGTTTTACTGGCTGCTGATGCTGATGATGGGCGTGGCGTGGGGCCTGTTTTCCGGGCAGGTCACGGCCGTCAGCAAGGATTTCTATCAGCTGGTCCGCAGCTCTTACACGGCATTGATGTGGCTGTCCGGCATTTTCTACCAGATCTCCACCATCAAGGGCGCGGCCCTGCGCTTCATCCTGCGGCTCAATCCGGTGACCTACCTGATCGATGGCTTCCGCTACTGCTTCATCGACCATGTGTGGTTCTGGGAGAAGCCCATGGCGCTGCTGAATTTTATGCTAGTCTATCTGCTCTTCGTGTTTTTGGGCATCAAGATCTACAGCCGCACGGAGAGAACGATCACGGATATTTTGTAGGGGTACGATATGACTGGGGAACGCGAAGTTGTAATACAGTTCAGAAATGTAACAAAGACCTTCAATCTGTTCAAAAATGACAAGCAGCGGCTCAAGGCGCTGCTGCTGCGCCGCACGAAGGTCAAGAAAAAGGTGGCCATCGACAACCTGTCCTTTGACATTCACAAGGGGGAGGCGGTGGCGATCCTGGGCAAGAACGGCGCCGGCAAATCCACCATGCTGAAGATGATCTCCGGCGTGACCTATCCCACGGTGGGTTCGGTGCGTGTCACGGGCCGGGTCAGCGCCCTGCTGGAGGTCTCCGGCGGCTTTGACCCAGAGCTTTCCGGCCGGGAGAATATCTATTTCCGCGGCGAGCTGATGGGCATCAGCCGGGAGGAGCTGAAGGAGATGGAGCCGGAGATCGTGGCCTTTTCGGAGCTGGGCAGCTACATCGACATGCCCATCCGCACCTATTCCAGCGGCATGAAGTCCAAGCTGGGCTTTTCCATCAACGCCAATATCCGTCCGGACATCATCATCGTGGACGAGGCGCTCAGCGTGGGCGACAAGGATTTCCGCGCCAAGTGCCGCAAGCGGATCGCGGAGATACTGGAAAGCGGCGTGACCTTCCTCTTTGTCACCCATTCCACGGCGGAGGCGAAGCGCTTCTGCAAGCGCGGCCTGGTGATCCGGGAGGGCAAGCTGATCTTTGATGGGGATATCAAGGACGCAGCGGCTTTTTATGATAAAATGCACAAGTAGAGGTCGAAGATGACATCATTCAAACTCGTCAGCAAAAAAAAGCAGTGCCGCCGGGCCTATGCCTGCGCGGTATTCATCGATTTCGTGCAGCGCCACCCGGGCATGGCGGTGACCAACTATCCCGACTCCTTTGAAACGGAGCTGGATATCGTCAACACCGTCACCTTTGCCCGGAGCCTGGTCCGCAGGAAGCTGCTTCACCATAATAAATCCGGCGGCTACGACGTCACGGAGGAGGGGCGCAAGCTCATCGATCCGGACTATGTGGCCTTCTACCAGTTCTGCAGCCCCTATGTGGATATCTATGACTTTGAGCAGGAGCGCCAGGCCCACGGGGAGGAGAGCTTCTGCGCGGCCATGTGGAGCGTTCTCCTGCGGGAGCTGCGCCGCCGGATGAAGGAGGGGGATTTCACCGCCGTGGGCAATCTCCACCGGGATATTGCCCTGCTCTATGAGCGGGAGCAGTACGCCGAGCAGGCGGCCTATCACTTTGCCGCCGCGCTGTATGTCCATTACAGCGGCCTGCAATATTACGACGACCTGCTCAAGCTGATCCGGGGCACCAAGAGTGAGAAAACAGTCCGGGCCTTAGGCGGCTTTATCTACGCGCCGCCCCTCATCACCGACGGCATCCGCCGCAGCCGGGATCTGATGACCCGGGAGCTGGTGGACCGGGTCTACCGCAGCATCCCCCTGTCGGTGAACCTGCTGAGCCCGGAGATGTTCTATGACCTGGTGCAGGACTTCTGCACCGGGAAATACAACGATGAGCAGTGGCAGGATCGCATTGCCGAGGCCTTCGGCAGGCTTTTGGAGCATGCCAAGACTCTCCGGGCCAGTCGCCGGGTCAAGTCGGTCCCCGCCTCTCCCCGGAAGGCCCCCAAAAAGGCCCTTCCCAAGGCATCTGAAAAGGCTCCCCCAAAGCGTCTCCCAAAGACTCCCCAATAAGCGCTTTCATACCGCTCCGGCCTTGTCCGTCAAGGCTGGGGCGGTGCTGTCTTGGCAGAGCGAAAATGGGAGAAGAACCTGTCAAATTATGGGTCAATTCCCCGGCTTATGATTGACAAGGGCGGGGCCGTATTATATAGTAGAGACATAGATGATACGGAGCGGGGCTCTGGCCCTGCGCCTGTACAGAAACGGCATCAGTGAGAAAGGATGGATAAAATGGTGCGTGAACGGAACGGATGGAAAAGGGCTGTCAGCCTGCTGCTGGCCCTGTGCATTGCGGCAACGCTGACGGTGTTCACACCGGCGTATGCGGCGGACACCTCCTGGAAAAAAATCGATACCATCGAAACGGCAAAGGGCAAAAACGGGGAGTACATGCAGGTGAAGACCCCCCTGAACACTGCCAATACCCTCATGGTCAGCGGCAAGGTGCCCTCGGCCACCAAGATGGTCCTCATCACCGTAAAGGGAGTGGCGGACAACCAGTACTATGTGCGGACCTTTGTCAAGCCCGCCTCCGACGGCTCTTTTTCCGTGACGATCAAGACCGGCGTTGGCACCACCGCCACGCCCAAGGCAACGGCAGGCAAGGTCTATTCCGCCTCGGATCGGGCCTATGACTCCATGCCCGGCTACTGCCCCGTGGGGGCCATGCCCGTGGGTCTGTACCGCCTGGCCGTCACCACGGCGGACACGGCCAAGGACGCCGAGGTATGCAACGGTGCCAAGTGGTATCAGGGCGTTCTAAACGGGGACTCCGGCTATGCTCTGGAGAAGGTTTACCTGGCCGCCACGGCCAGCGGCAACGACCTGAAGCTGGTGGAGTTTTCCGGCGTGGTCAATGCCTCCCAGAAGGTTCGCGCCTCCGAGAGCATTTCTGACGGCACGGCTTATGCCCGCTACACGGACGTGCGCCTGAAGGACATGACCTATCTGCTCAAGGACAGCCAGACCCGGGCGGCCAAACCCATGACCGAGAGCCGCGCCGCCTATATCCAGAATGTGGCTCAGGAGGTCACTGCCGGTGCGAGCACCAACTATGAAAAGCTGCGCCGGATCTATTACTACGTCACCCAGAATTTCTACTACGATTACTACGCCTTTTCCAAGGGCCTGACCGAGAAGCAGAACTGCAACCCCTACGATCTGCTGTATAACCTGCGCAACAAGGTAGCTTCGCCCACCAGTACGGCCGACGGCAAGGTGGCCACCGTGTGCGATGGCTACTCGGCCCTGGTGGTGTCCATGTGCCGCACTCTGGGCATCCCCGCCCGGTCGGTCTGCGGCGGCACCGTCACAGCTAAGGGCGATATCTCCGTCAGCGTAAACACGTCCAAGCCCGACCACTGGTGGGCGGAGGTGTACATCGACGGCCGCTGGGTAACGGTGGACGCCAACGCCGGCTCCCTGCGCCGCTGGAACCGCACCAGCCTCAGCGATGCGGGCACCTGGACGGATAACGGCATCAACATGATGGGCTTTGACGCCAGCCCCGCTCTGTACGCCGGCAGAAAGCAGATGCTGGCCATTCAGGACGATACGGCAGGCAGACCCTTCGTGCAGACCCTTTCCGCCTCGGCGGATTCCGCCACCGGGAAGCCCCGCATCACCTGGACGCCCCTGTCCGGCTATTCCACTTATTATATCTATCGCGGCACCAGTCTGACCAAGCAGTCCTACTATACCAGTACCAAGGTCCTTGGCACCTTCGTGGACGTGGATGCCAAGAGTGGAACGACCTACTATTATCAGGTTCGCCCCGTCAATGACAGCAAGGTAGAGGGTGCGCCCAGCGACATCGTCTCCTGCAAGAGCGGCGGCAGCGACCTGGTTCTGGCGGTGTACACCAGATCCGATGCCAAGGGCGCGTATCTGAGCTGGAGCACGGTGTCCGGGGCCTCCAAGTATCAGGTCTACCGGGGCACCAGCGCCGGCAGCCTCCAGAAATGGAAGGTGTATAAGAGCACCAACCTGCTGGACGGGGAGACCGTGGAGGGCACCACCTATTATTATAAGGTCGTGCCTCTGAAGTCTGACGGCTCCTCCATGGGTAAGTCCACCAATACCGTCTCCTTTACCACCGGCGGCGCAGCGCCGATAGCGCCGGCCAAGCCGGTTCTGAAGACCACCTACAACGCCAGCAGCGGCCATATCCGTCTCCAGTGGGCCTCTGTGGCCAATGCCACATCCTACCAGCTTTTCCGCAGCACCAAGCGGGACACCGGCTATACGCAGGTGTGTACCACCACGGCCAACGGCTTCACAGATACCACGGCTCAGGTGGGTGTGCTGTATTACTATAAGCTGAAGGCATTCACCGGCTCGTCCGGCTCGCCCTACAGCGACGTGGTGAGCACCCGCCGCCGCTGCGCAAAGCCCGTGGTGAAGCCGGATTATCTCACCTCCACCGGCAAGCCCTATCTGAAGTGGTCTGCCGTCACCGGGGCCAGCAAGTACCAGGTGTACCGCTCCACCAGCAAGACCAGCGGCTTCAAGCTGCTGGGCACCACCACCAAGCTGAACTATACGGATACCACCGCCACGGCGGGCTATACCTACTATTATAAGCTGAAGGCGGTAGATTCCGGCGGCAGGAAGAGCGATTTCGGCGCCGTGATCTCGGCCATCTGCCACTGCGCGAAGCCCGTGGCGAAATCGGATTATCTCACCTCCACCGGCAAGCCCTACGTCAAGTGGTCTGCCGTCACCGGGGCCAGCAAGTACCAGGTGTACCGCTCCACCAGCAAGACCGGCACCTACAAGCTGCTGGGCACCACCACCAAGCTGAACTACAAGGATACCACCGCCACCACCGGCTATACCTATTATTACAAGGTCAAGGCCATCAGCAAGGTGAAGACCTCCGCCAATTCTGCCTACAGCACGCCCATTTCTATCATCTGCCACTGCGCGAAGCCTGTGGTGAAGATCACCACCAGCAGCGGCGACCCCAAGCTGACCTGGCGCACTGTCACCGGCGCGTCCAAGTATGAGGTATACCGGGCCACATCCAGCGGCGGCACCTATACAAAGGTAGCTACCACCACGGCAAAAACATATACCAATAAGACTGCAAAAGCAGGCAAAACTTATTACTATAAGGTCAAGGCAGTGAGCAAGGTGAAGACCTCCGCCAATTCCGCCTACAGCGCCGTGAAGAGCATCAAGGCAAAGTAATTTCAAAAAACTCCGCCCGCAGGGGCGGAGTTTTTTGCTGAAAATTTGCCCCACTTTTTTGGCAGCAGAGGATGCAAAATTTAGCGAAAAACAGAAGTTATTTGCCTTGACATAGTAAATCAGCGAGAGTATAATAAAATAACAAGCAAAATACGACATAACAAACGATAAAATAAGGAGGAAGAGTATGAAGAAGGGCATTGCGAGTCTGTTTTTGGCGGCAGTTCTGGCCATTGTGCTGGGCATCGTGGCCTTTGCAGACGACAGCACCATCGTTGCCTCCGGTGACTGCGGGAGATATGGTAATAACCTTACCTGGACGCTGGACAGCACCGGCCTGCTGACCATCAGCGGTCAAGGGGAAATGAAAAAATTTTCATCGCCCTCATGGGATGATAAAAAAAGAGACATTAAAACCGTGGTTATAGAGCACGACGTGACCAGCATTGGATATGAGGCATTTTCTGGCTGCAGCGGTCTGGTCAGTGTGACGATTCCGGACAGCGTGACCAGCATTGGAGATCGTGCATTCTATGGCTGCAGCGGTCTGACCAGTGTGACGATTCCCGACAGCGTGACCAGCATTGGATATGAGGCATTTTCCGGCTGCGGTAACCTGTCCAGTGTATTGATTCCGGACGACGTGACTGATATCCGAAATCGGGCATTCGAAAATTGCAGTAAGTTGACCAGTATGACGATTCCGGAAGGCGTGCCCCGTATTGGGTGTAGTACATTCTCCGGATGCGAAAGCTTGGCCAGTGTGACGATCCCAGATAGTGTCACGTTGATCGATGCCGATGCATTTGCTTCTTGCGACAGTTTGAAAGTCGTTCATTATAGAGGGACAGAGTCCCAATGGTTGAGAACTTCTATCGAACGGGGCAATGGTTCCATAAAAAAGGCTGCCGTATATTTTTCCGGCGACAAATTTATCGTTCTCACTGCTGTCCCGGATTATCTGGCCTCCACAGGTAAGCCATACATCAAGTGGAAGGCGGTGGACGGTGCCGCCAAGTATGAGATTTACCGCAGCACCAGTGGGACCGGTAACTTTAAGTGGATGGGGACTACCACCAAGCCGAACTATACAGACACCTCGGCGAAGCCTGGAAGTTACTACTACTACAGGGTGAGACCGGTTGGCAGCAAGTATTCTGTGGGCAATATGAGTGAGCCAGTCCGTGCCCTCTGCCGCTGCGGCAGGCCTGTGGTAAAGTCGGATTATCTCACCTCTACCGGCAAGCCCTACCTGACCTGGTCGGCCGTGGACGGCGCATCCAAGTATCAGGTGTACCGGGCCGCCAGCAAGAACGGCACCTATAAGCTGCTGGGCACCACCACAAAATTGAGCTACACCGACACCGCCACGAACACCGGCTACACCTATTTCTACAAGGTCAAGGCCGTCTGCAAGGGGAACAGCTCCGCGACCTCCGCCTACAGCGCCGCCGTCTCGGCCATCAGCCACTGCGCCAAACCCGTGGTGAAGACGGGCTACATTGCCTCCTCCGGCAAGCCCTATCTGAAGTGGAGCACCATCATCGGCGCCAGCAAGTACCATGTGTACCGCAGCAGCAGCGAGGGCGGCCCCTACAAGTATATCGGCAGCACCACCGAAACCAGCTATACCGACCCCTCCGCTTACGCGGGCTATACCTACTACTATAAGGTCAAGGCCATCAGCCGGGTAAAGACCTCTGCCAACTCCGTCTATAGCTCGGTGGTCATGACGGTCTGCCACTGCGCAAAGCCTGTGGTGAAGATCACCACCACCAGCAGCGGCGATCCCAAGCTGACCTGGAACACTGTCACCGGCGCGTCCAAGTATGAGGTGTATCGCGCCACATCCAGAAGCGGCACCTATACAAAGGTAGCTACCACCACGGCAAAAACCTATACCAATAAGACTGCAAAAGCAGGCAAGACCTATTACTATAAGGTCAAGGCAGTGAGCAAGGTGAAGACCTCCGCCAACTCCGCCTACAGCGCCGTGAAGAGCATCAAGGCCAGATGACTTTTTCCCCGGGAAAATCTATGACAGAAAAAGCTCCCCGCGCAGCCCGGCTGCGCGGGGAGCTCTGCCGAGGCGAAAAAGCAGCGCAGAGTTTGCCGCATGCAGTCGGGAAAAGATTGACATACTCCGATTTTGTGATAAACTAAAAAGGAATTAAATTCCTGAAAAAAAGTAAAATAAGCCGTTTCGCAAAAAACCGCCGCCTGTGCGAATGAGCTTTGGAAAGGAAACAAAATGATCTACCGAGGGAGACTGTTCAACAATTCCGGCGTGATGTGGGGCGAGTATGACAGCCGGTACGCAAAGTATGAGGAGAAGTTCCCCTTTTCCTTCCCCTGGCCCCAGGAGGAGAAGACGGATGTGCCCCGCTATGTGATGGGGGCGGACGGATACTGGTACGACCCTCACGCCGTGGAAAACGGGAAAGCGGTGATCTCCTGCGCGGGAGACCTCATGTGCGAGCCGAACCAGCTGCGGGCCTATCACTATGGCGATGTGTACATGCTGCACCCGCAGTTTAAGTATGTGCGGAATATTTTCAAGGGGACGGATCTGGCCGTGGGCAATCTGGAGACCACTCTGTCCGATCACACCCCCTATGCTGACCGGCTCCACCGGCTGGAGGGCGGCGGCTACCACTGCAATGCCCCGGCCAGCTATCTGGATGCCATCCGCTATGCCGGTTTTGACGTGCTGGTGAACGCCAACAACCACAACTGCGACTCCGCAGTTATGGGTCTGATGGATACCCTGGACGCGCTGGACGAAAGGGGCTTTATGCACACGGGCACCTTCCGCTCGGAGAGTGATGACCGGGTGCTCTATGTCAAGGTCAACGGCATCAAGCTGGCCATTTTGTCCTATGCCACCTACTTCAACAAGATCGAGGGGAACTTTACCCAGCTGGGGCAGGATGTGCTGCTCAACGTATACTCGGCCCAGCGGGCCCAGAAGGATATTGCCGCGGCCCGGAAAAAGGGCGCGGAGTTCGTGCTGGTATACATCCACTGGGGGAAGGAATACACCCACAAGGTCGGTGAGCAGCAGCTGGCCTGGGCCCAGGAGCTGGCGGACGCGGGAGCGGACTACATTGTGGGATCCCATCCTCACGCCCTGCAGCCCTACCGGGTGGTGACGGCCCAGGACGGCCGCAGCGTGCCGGTGGTGTTCTCCCTGGGCAACTTCGTCACCAATGAGCTGCGGAAGATCAGCAAGCACACGGGCATCGTGCAGCTGGCCCTGGAAAAGAAGGGGGGCAAGGTAAAACTGCTGGGCAACTGGCTCATCCCCTGCTATGTGTTCACCAAGATCGGCCTCAGCAAGTACGCCGCCGTGCCTACGGACATCGCCCTGAACGAGGAAACCTGGTACGAGACGATGCCGGCATCCGAAAAATACATCCTGGACACCATGGGCGACCTGCCCAAGCTGACTACCAGCAGCATTACAGTGTCGGAGCTGTGCGCGGTGCTGGGGGTGGAGAAACCGGCCCGGATCAAGGACCGGCCCATCTCCCGCCTGTGCAGCAAGCCGGGCCATGTGACAGAGGGCAGCGCGTTCTTCGGCATTATCTGGAACGGCTCGACGGAGCTGGCGGATGTGCGGAAAAAGGGAGCCATCGCCATCATCACCAACCGACAGGTGGAGGGGCTGCCGTGCATCGTGGTGGATGATATCTGCGAGGCCTACTGCCGGGTGTATGCCCACATCCGAGACCGTTTCCAGGCCAAGACCATCGCCGTGACGGGCAACGCCGGCAAGACCACCACCAAGGAGGTTCTGGACAACATCCTGCGCGATCAGTTCATCACCCTTTCTTCCCCGGGCAACTGGAACACGCGCCACACGGGTATGCTGATCCTGCAGCGGCTGCGGAGCTATCACGAGGCGTATTTGCAGGAGGTCCACGAGGGAGACCCCCGGTCGGCGGAGATGATCTCCCGGGCCATTAAGCCGAACTATGCCATCATCACCAACGTGGGTATTGCCCATAAGGAAAATTTTGCCTCCGAGGAGGACTTCAAAAAAGCGTATACGGAGATCGTGGCCGGTATGCCGAAGGACGGCATCCTGTACGTCAACGGCGACGACGAGGCCCTGATGGACAGCGTGCGCAAATATGTGGGCAGCAGCTGCATCGTAAAGACCTTCGGCCTGTATGCCGAGAATCTGGATTTCCGGGTGGAGAGACTGCTGTCCGACGGCAAGCAGATTACCTTCGATGTGGGCTACGCAGGCAAAACCACCCACATCACCTTCCCCTCGCCCATTAAGATCAACGCCTACAGTGCGGTGGCGGCCTTTGCCGTGGGCGTGGACATGGGCATTCCGGAGGAGCAGGTCATCGCCTCCATCACCAAGTATAAGAGCGACGGCATCCGCCAGAATGTGAAGGAGTACAAGGGGTTGAAGATGCTGCTGGATTGCAGGAGCGCCACCCCCATCTCCATGCGCTCGAGCATCGAGAGCTTCTGCGCCATGAAGCCCAGACTGGGCGGCAAGCGCGTGGCGGTGATCGGCGAGATGCACATCGGCGAAAACAGCGAGCAGGAGCACCGCAAGATCGGCGAGTTCATCGCCAAGTCCAAGATCGACTATCTGTTCTGCTACGGCGAACAGGCTAAATATGTGTATGAGGAAGCCGTGAAAAATGGGTTCCGGCAGTCCCGGGCGGAGTATTTTGAATCCAAGCGGGGCATGGAGAAGGTGCTCAGCAACCTGCTCCGGCCGGGCGACACGCTGCTCATCAAGGGCGGGCGGAGAATGTACCTGAACACGTCCATCCGCAAACTGTTCTGCCTGGATTACCCCATTGACTGAGGATATTGTGATGAAAAAAAGAGCGCTTTGGAGCTTTGGCTCCAAAGCGCTCTTTTCAGCTGTGGGGAGAGGAACGGGCGGGATACATGGATGCCGTTCTACAGGACGATAATAGGAAATATTATGCGCTTACACGGTAGACGCAGAGGGCATCCCTGCCGCGCCGGAGCAGCGCGGGCCACCGATATGGGGAGCGTATCGAGCGCCGCCAGTGACGGATGAAGCAAAATGGGCGGGGCACATGGCCCCGCCCGGCGTTTTCATATAAAGCTCTGGAGGTGGCAATCACCGCAGATCTGCCAGCTCCAGCACCAGCTGCTCCGTTTTTTCCCACCCAATGCAGGCATCGGTGATGGACAGGCCGTATACCCCGCCCTCGGGTTTTTGATTGCCGTCCAAAAGATAGGATTCGATCATCAGTCCCTTGACCATGCGGCGGATGTCCTCACTGTGGCGGGTGCTGTGGAGCACCTCCTTGGCGATGCGGGGCTGCTGGTCCCAGTGCTTGGCGGAATTGGCGTGGTTGGTGTCGATAATGACACCGGGATTTTGCAGGCCGCTCTTGGCGTAGAGCTCGCAGAGCTGGTTCAGATCCTCATAGTGATAGTTGGGCAGAGAGCGGCCGAACTTGTTGGTGGAGCCCCGGAGAATGGCGTGGGCCAGGGGGTTGCCCTTGCTGCGCACCTCCCACTGGGAGAAGAGGAAGGTGTGGGCGTGCTGGGCGGCCTGGATGGAGTTCATCATCACCGTCAGGTCGCCGCTGGTGGGATTTTTCATGCCCACGGGAACGTCCAGGCCGCTGGCGATGAGGCGGTGCTGCTGGTCCTCCACCGAGCGGGCGCCGATGGCCGCGTAGGAAAGGATGTCCGAGAGGTAATAGTAATTCTCCGGGTACAGCAGCTCATCTGCGCTGGAAAAGCCCGTCTGCTCCAGCACCTTCATGTGCATTTTGCGGATGGCGATGAGGCCGTTGAGCAGGTCCGGCTGGCCGTTGGGATTCGGCTGGTGAAGCATGCCCTTGTAGCCATCGCCGGTGGTGCGGGGCTTGTTGCTGTAGATCCGGGGCACGATGAGGAGCTTGTCCGCCACGCGATCCTGCAGAGTGCGCAGGCGGACGGCATAGTCCAGCACCGCGTCCTCCCGGTCGGCGGAGCAGGGGCCGATGAGCAGAAGCAGACGGTCGTCTTCGCCGGTGAGGATCGCCCGGATCTGGCGATCATTGGCCTGTTTCTTTTGGGCCAGCTCCTCCGAAATAGGGTACATATCCTTGATGGTCTGGGGGGTGGGGAGCTTACGCTTGAATTCCATGTTCATGGGTGGTTGGTTTCCTTTCTGTGGTCTCCCGGCGGCGGGCGGGGCGTTTGCGCCGCTGCGTGCCGCTCAGGGCCGGATGTCTGCCTGTATGCCCAGGGCTTGCATAGCCCGGAAAAAGTCGGGGTAGCTCTTATTTACCGCCTCCGCGCCCCGGATGGTGCCGCCAAAGGCAGCGCACAGCACGGACAGGGCCATGACGATGCGGTGGTCATTGTGTCCGTCCAGCTCCGCGCAGGGGGCGTGAAGGGGGGAGGGGAAGAGGAGGACGCGGTTTTCCTCCACCTGCACCCGGGCACCGAATTTGGAAAGCTCCTGCGCCATGGCGGCGGCGCGGTCACTCTCCTTGATGCGCAGGCGGCGGGTGCCGGTGAACACCCCGCCGCAGTTTTTGGCGGCGGCGGCAAACAGCACCGGCCCCAGATCGGGGCAGGCGGAGAGGTCAAGCTCCGCCCCGGGGCTTTCCAGGCGGCGCAGCATATCCCGGCACACCTGGTCCCCCTGAAGGGTATCCTCCCGCAGGCCGGTGACAGTGACGCCGTGGCCCAGGGCCAGAAGGAAGGCGGCGTTGGACCAGTCCCCCTCCACCTGGGCGGTGCGGCATGTATAGCGCTGCGAGCCGGGGATGAGGAAGTAATTTTTCTCCGGCTCCTCCACCCGGATGCCGAAGGAGGAGAGAGCGTCCAGGGTGATATCGATATAGGGTCGGCTCTCCACCGGCGGCAGAATGCGCAGGGTGCTGTCAGCGTCCAGCAGCGGCAGGGCCAGCAGCAGGCCGGAGACGAACTGACTGCTCACATCGCCCCGCAGGGCATAGTCCCCCGGGGTCAGATGGCCGCGAAGCGTAACGGACTCCGGTTCTTTGACCACAGCGATGCCCTTTTTGGGAAAAATTTCCTCATAGATCCCCACGCCCCGCTCCATGAGCCGGCGGGCGCCGGTGAAGACGGCCTCCCCGCCGGGAATGAGGGCTGCGGGGATACAGAAGCGGAGGGTGCTGCCGCTCTCCCGGCAGGGGTATAGACCCCTTTCGGGGGCCCGGCCCCCGGTACCGGTGATATACGCCGTGTCCCCCTCCAGGCGGCAGGCACCGCCCATGGCCCGGATGCAGTCCAGGGTAGCCAACATATCCTGGCTCCGGGAGATGCCCCGGATCACGCTCTCGCCATCGGCCAGAGCGCTGCACAGGAGCATCCGGTGACCGCAGCTTTTGGAGGGGGGAGCGGACACGGCGCCCCGGGCTGTGCTGGGATAAATGGTGACGGTCACGGCTGTGTCTCCCCCTTCAGGAGAAGGTCCATGGCTTCCAGATATCCGGCGAAGCCCTTGCCCATGACCGTTGCCACGCAGGCGGAGCGGACATAGCTGACCTGGCGGAAGTCCTCCCGCTGGGTCACATCGGAGATGTGCACCTCCACGGTGGGGATGGCCACGGCCTTCACCGCATCGCACAGGGCCACGCTGGTGTGGGTGTAGGCGGCGGGGTTGAGGACGATGCCGTCCACGCCGTCAAAATACGCCTGCTGGATGGCATCCACCAAAGCGCCCTCGTGATTGGACTGAAAAAAGGACACCTCCACACCCCCGGCGCGGGCGTGGTCGGAGATCATCCGCTGCAGGTCCTGATAGGTGCTGCTGCCGTAGATATCCGGCTCCCGGATGCCGAGCATATTCAGATTGGGGCCGTTGATGACAAGGATCTTCTTCATATCTGCCACTGCCTTTCTATTTGATCTGCCGCTTCCTCCGGGGAGCCGTCATTTTTAATATATACATCCGCCGCGGCACGGTACAGGGCGTACCGCTCTTCGTACCGGCGGCACAGGGCCTCCCGGTCCGATGCCAGCGGGCGGTCCGCCGTGGCGGTGAGCTGCTCTATGGGCCTGTCCAGAAACACCAGCAGGCCGTTGCGGCGCAGCGCCGTAAGATTTTCCCGGCGCAGAATGGCCCCGCCGCCGGTGGCAATGATCTGCCCGCCTACGGCGGACACCTCCGCCACCGTCTCCTGCTCCCGGGCGCGGAAGGCCTCCTCACCGCTGGTGCGGAAATAGTCCGCGATGGTCATGCCGATCCGCTGCTCTGCCAGCGTGTCCGTGTCCGTGAATTTTTTGCCGGTGCGTTGGGCCAGCAGCTGCCCCACCGTGGTCTTGCCCGCAGAGGGCATGCCGATGAGGACGATGTTCTCCACCTGGCGCAGCACCGTGCGATAGGCCAGGTCAATGTCCGCCTGGGCCGCCTGGCAGCCCCGGAACAGGGCTCCAGCATAGACCGCCTGGGCCGCCAGCATGTAGAGCCCTCCCTGGGCGGGGATGCCCCGCTCCCGGGCGGCCAGTACCAGATTGGTGCGCAGGGGGTTATATACCGCGTCCACTACCCCCTCCAGACGGGGGAAATCCGCCGGGTCCAGGGGGCAGTCCTCCACCGCCGGATACATGCCGCAGGGGGTGGTATTGATGAGTACCGCCGCGTCCCCGTGGAGACGTCTGGCCTCCTCATAGGTCACGGCATCCTCCCGGCCGCTGCGGGACAGGCGATAGACCTCCGCCGCTCCCAGCTGCTGCGCGGCGGCCCGGGCGGTTTTGGAGGTGCCGCCGGTGCCCAGGATCAGCACCTTTTTCCCGTGCAGCTCCAGGCCCAGGCGGCGGATCAGGGCGATCATGCCCGCAAGATCCGTGTTGTCGCCATAGAGGCGGCCGCTGCGGTTCACAATGGTGTTCACCGCGCCGATGGCCCGGGCTGTATCGGACAGGTCGTCCAGATAGGGAATGACCTGCTGCTTATAGGGGATGGTCACATTCACGCCGGCAAAGTCACCCTTTTGGAGGAAGGGGGCCAGCTGCTCCGGCTCCAGTTCCCAGAGGTCATAGCTGTAGTCTGCAATGGCGTGGTGAATCTGGCAGGAATAGCTGTGGCCCAGCTTTCTGCCGATGAGTCCGCACTTCACAGTCCTGCCTCCTTTGCCAGATGATCCGTGCCGAAGCGCTGGGCCAGCAGGTCGCACAGCACCAGGGCCGTGACGCTGTCCAGCACCGGGCAGATCCGGCGGATGATGGCCGGGTCATGGCGGCCATGGATGCTCAGCTGGGCGTTTTCGCCCCGGAGAAAGTCCACGGTCTGCTGGGGCCGGGCGATGGAGGGGGTGGGCTTTACGGCGCACTGGAACAGAACGGGCATGCCGTTGGTGATGCCGCCGTTGATGCCGCCGTTGTGGTTGGTCTGGGTGACCACACGGCCATTTTCCATGCGCAGGGGGTCGTTGAAGTCGGAGCCGCTACCGCTGACGGCGGAAAAGCCGCCGCCGAACTCTATGCCCTTGACCCCGCCTACGGAGAAAACCGCGTGGCTGAGAACACTCTCCACGCTGTCAAACCACGGCTCGCCCAGTCCGGCGGGCAGACCGTGCACGGCGGTCTGGGTGATGCCGCCGACGCTGTCACCGGCGTCCTTAGCGGCCAGGATCCGGCGGCTGATGGCGTCTCCCGCGCCGCCGTCCAAGGTGGGGAAGGGGGCCTCCTGCAGCCGGGCGATGTCGGCGGCGACGCCCTGGGGATCTGAGACAAAGGGTCGGTCCCACACGTCGCCGCAGCGTAGGATGTGGGTGCCCACGGTGATGCCGGCGGCGGAGAGAGCCGAGAGGAGAATGGCACCCGCCGCCACCAGGGGCGCGGTGACACGGCCGGAAAAGTGGCCGCCGCCCCGCCAGTCCTCGTGACCGTGGTACTTGCAGTAGGCAGCGTAGTCCGCGTGGGAGGGGCGGGCCAGACCGTAGGTATAGTCCTCACTGCGGGTGTTTTCATTGGGGATGACGATGGCGATGGGCGAACCGGTGGTGCGGCCCTGGAACACGCCGCTGAGAATGCGGTAGTGATCCGGCTCCCGCCGGGGGGTATCCATGGCGGTGGCGGGTCGGCGGCGGGCAAGCTGGCGGCCGATATACGCCTCGTCCACCGGCAGGCCCGGGGCAAGGCCGTCCAGCACCACGCCCACGGCGGGGCCATGGCTCTCGCCGAAAATGGTCAGGGAAACGGACTGGCCGAATGTGTTTTTCATAGCGTTGCCTCCAGACGGCTGAGAATTTCCTCCGGCATCCGCTTTTCCAGACGGAAGGTACCGGGGGTGTCCACCTCCACCGTGGTGATGGAGCCGGAACGGGCTTTCTTATCGTGCAGCAGGTAGGGCCGCAGCTGGGCAGGATCGGCCTGGATGCGGGTGGGCAGACCGTATTTCTCCAGAATGGCCGCAAGCCTGGGCCGCAGGGCGGGGGCGCACATGGGCAGCATCCCCAGAGCCACGCACTCCCCGTGGAGCAGGGCTCCCCGGCTCTGGCTCTCCACGGCGTGGCCGATGGTGTGGCCGAAGTTCAGCACCCGGCGCAGGCCCTTTTCCGTGGGGTCCTGCTCCACCACCCGGGCCTTGATAGCCAGGGAGCGGGCGATGATCTCCGGCAGCGCCGCCGCAGGGTCAGAAGCCGGGGCGGACTCAATATAGGAGAGGAGCTCTTCATCACAGGTCATGGCCATTTTGATGCTCTCGGCCAGACCGGCGGCCACTTGCCGCCGGGGCAGGGAGCGGAGAGTCTCCGGATCGATGAGTACCCCCCGGGGCTGGTGAAAGGCTCCCACGATGTTCTTCACCCCGTCCATGTCGATGGCGGTTTTGCCGCCGATGGAGGAATCCACCTGGGACAGGAGCGTGGTGGGAACGTTGTAAAAATCGATGCCGCGCATGTAGGAGGCGGCGGCGAAGCCCGCCAGATCCCCCACCATGCCGCCGCCCACGGCTACCACGCAGTCGGAGCGGTCCATCTCCATGCGGAGCATCTGCCGCAGGAGCAGGTGGAAAGAGTCAAAATTCTTGCTGGCCTCGCCGGCGGGCAGGGTGCAGATCCGGGATGTGGGGCAGGCGGCGGCTATGGCCGCGGCATAGGCCTGGGGCACGCCGCTGTCCGTGACCACCAGCACACGGCGGTTCAGAGAAAGATAGTCCGCCGCGTGGGAAAGAGCGCCGGGGACAAGGGTGATCTCATAGCTTTGAGCCCCCAGAGAAACGGGAATGACCATAAGTGCATCGTCTCCTTACAAGATATTTGCGCAGATCACACGTTGTTTGCATAGTAAGAGCCTACCAGACGGAGCTTGGCGCACAGGACGCTGAGCTCCTGCAGCATCTCGCGGCCATTGGTGGTGTGGATGCTGCCCTCAGCCTCCACATAGAAGAAATACTTCCAGGACAGGCCCTTCATGGGACGGCTGCGCAGGGTACGCATGTTGTAGCCGTGGGCACCGATGATGTTCAGGGTCTGGGCCAGGGAACCGGCGTCGTTCTGCACGGTGAAGACCAGGACGAAGTTCTCGTCCTCCCGCTTGTGCCGGGTTTGGGGCTGGCTCTGGTTGAGGGAGAGGGCGGCGAAGCGGGTGGTGTTGTTCTTGGCGGTGTTTACGTCCCGCTCCAGCACCTGCAGGCCGAAGATGCCCGCGGCCTCCTCCGAGGCGATGGCTCCCAGGGCAGGGTCGTTGGCCTGACGCACCCGGCTGGCGGCCAGAGCCGTATTGGAACAGGTCTCGGACTGATAGCCCCGGCGGCGGATGTAATCGTCGCACTGGTGCAGGGCCTGGGGGTGGCTGAGGACGGTCTTCACCGTGGCGGCGGAGGCCCCCTCCACGCCCAGCAGATCGTGCTTGATCTCCAGATCCATCACCTGGTTGATGAAGAGCTCTCCGGAGAAGAGCAGGTCCATCACCGTGCCCACCTCGCCGGCATAGCTGTTCTCCAGCGGCAGCACGACGCTGTCCGCCTCCCCCTGCTCCACGGCCCGGTAGGCGGCCACGAAGTCGGGGTAGGCCACCAGCGTGGCCTTGGGAAACATGCGCCGGGCGGCAATGTAGGCATAGGCTCCCTCCACACCGCTGTAGGCCACCTTCATGCCCTCCAGCAGGCGGCTCTGATAGGCGCAGGACAGGTCGATGACGCTGCGCAGGAACTGCACATAGTAGGGGCCAATGTCCGGATCGGCCAGATTCCGGCTGTTGCGCTCGATGAGCTCCCGCTCCCGGGCTGCGTCCCGGATGGACAGGCCCCGGCTCTTTTTATACGCGGCCACCTGGGCGCTGAGCTCCATGCGTTTTTGAAACAGCTGGGCCATCTGCTCATCAATGCTGTTGATATTCGCCCTGATCTGATCCAGTTCGCTCATAGTACTATCACCTTTCCAGAATAAAAAATCGGCCCCTCCTCAAGGAAGGACCGTTTGAAACATTGCCGCGGCGGGACTGCCGCACCATCAAACACGGGCTTCCTGAGGCATGCTTTTGCCGGTAAAGCTAAAAAAGCAAAAAAAGTGCAGCACACCAAAAAATGCACTGCACAGAAAGCCGGAGAAAGCGCGGGCGGAGGGGCGGAGGGCGCACTTGACCACGGAAACATGCTCCTGTCTACCGCGCAGCGCCATAGCAGCCACCTCCTATAAAAGTATATAAATTGTATGCCATATTTTTGTCTGCGTCAAGTGGGCCTTTGCTTTTCTCACATCTGCACAAAAATCGGGCGGATGCAGGGGGGCGTTTGTGCCATGGTGTCGAAGGCGGGGAGGGGGCATGCGCCCTTGCCGGGGCCGCGGCCGTGTGGTACAATCAGGGAAACAGACCACAACGCAGGAGGCTTAGCTATGAACCAGAGAGAACTCAGTGAAATTCGCCGGCGCTTCAAGCCGGATAAGTGCGCCATCAGCCGCATCTACGGCTGCTACGTCAACAGCAGCAGGGAGATCATCGCCGATATTGACGAGTCCCTGGGGCTTATGTCCCAGGAGGAGCAGGAGATGTACCTGGGCCTGCTGAAAAAGGCCCTGTCCGGAACATTGGGCCGGAATCTGCTGGACATCGAATTCTCCACCGCCCAGGTGGCCGGCAGTGACGAGCACCGCCTGCTGCAGACCGTCCGCCAGACGGGCCTGCAGGATGAGTCCTCCCGCCGGGAGCTGTGCCGCCGCATCATCGACGCCATGGCCATGGAGGAGACCAACTACCTCATCCTCCTGGCCGCCGACAGCTACGATGTCCCCTACCGGGGGCGGGACGACGCGGACCTTTCCGACGCCTCGGACACGGTATACAAATACTTCGTGTGCAGCATCTGCCCGGTCAAGGCCCCTACCCTGGAGCTGAAATACAGCAGTGAGGACAGCGGCTTTCACAGCGCCTCCACCGGCCATATCGCCGCCGCTCCGGAGCTGGGATTCCTATTCCCCGCCTTCGACGACCGGGCGGCCAATATCTATAACGCCCTCTACTACAGCAAAAACACAGAGGAGATCCACCAGGAGGTCATTGACGCGGTGTTCCGGGTGGAGCCGCCCATGTCCGCCGGGGAGCAGAAGGATGTGTTCTCCGCCGCCCTGGGCGAGACGCTGCAGAAAGATTGCAGCTATGACGTGGTGCAGTCCGTCCATGAGCAGCTGCGCCAGCGCATCGCCGAGCATAAGGAGAGCAGGGATCCCCAGATGCTGACCCTGTCCGCCCGGGAGATGGGGGACATTCTGCAGGGCAGCGGCGTGCCGGAGGAGAAGGCGGAGGCCTTCAGCGACGAGTGCCGCAGGCAGTACGGGGAGGACGCGGCCCTGAATCCCAAGAACCTCATAGACAGCGGCAAGTTCCAGATCTCTACCCCGGAGGTGAAGATCACCGTCTCCCCGGACTACAGCCACAGCATCGAAGCCCGGGTCATCGGCGGGCGGAAGTACATCCTCATCCCCGCCGACGAGGGCGTGGAGATCAACGGCATCGCCGTAAACATACCCAACCCCCAGCCGGAGCGGGAGTGAGGGACAGATGATGGGCAGGAGTCGGCAGAAACCGCGGTTTTTGATGGAATTTCCCATAAAATGGGGCCTGGGGCGGTGCGCAGTGGGTTTGACAAAGCGTTTATATAAAAAATTCCGTGATACCCGTTTATAAACACCTCCGTGAACGGGAAGCCTTTTCAATAAGTTCACATACAAGATTATTGTATAGTTGGAAAAAGAGGCGCGCCCCATGAAGAAAGAAACTATCAGCGATCTGGCAACAGAAAAACAGAACTAAAACGTGAAATTGGTGCCTTTGGCGGCGTGAGTATGATCGGCGGCATTATGATCGGCTCCGGTATATTCTATCTGGGCGCCCGCACGGGCCTTATGTCCCGGGGCTATGTGGACGATGCGGATAACCACGGGCTGGAGTGGATCAGCACCGAGGACATGGACCGCTGCTGCCAGCTGGCAAAGGAGCATAATCTGCAGGTGATTACCCACTGCATCGGCGACGAGGCGGTGCGGCGCACCGTGGAGTGCTATGAGCGGGCCTTCGTGGATGGAAAGAATAAGCTCCGCCACGCCGTCGTTCATTGCCAGATCACGGGCAGCGGGCTTCTCGACCGCATTGCCAGGGACGATATTCTGGTCTTTGCCCAGCCCATCTTCCTGGATTATAACATGAACATCGTGGAAAAGCTGTGCGGCAAGGAGCTGGCCTCCACCCCCTACGCCTTTGGCACCCTTCTGCGCAAGGGCGTGCACCTGTCCTACGGCACCGACTGCCCCGTGGAGGATTGCAATCCCTTCCCCAATCTCTACATGGCCGTTACCCGCAAGGATAGGCACGGCCGGCCCGCTGACGGATTCTATCCCGGCGAGTGCGTGGACGTGGAGACGGCTGTGGATGTCTACACCCTGGAGAACGCCTATGCGGAGTTCCAGGAGGACGTCAAGGGCCGCATAAAGCCCGGCTATTATGCGGACATGGTGCTGCTGTAACGGCGGTGGGCGAAAAACTTTTCGGAATACGCTGAAGAGCGCTTTGGAGCTTAGGCTCCAAAGCGCTCTTGTGTGTTCCTGCGAGATTACATATTCTTCTCGTAGGACTCGATCATCTTCTTGACCATCTGGCCACCCACGCTGCCGGCCTCACGAGAGCTCAGGTCGCCGTTGTAGCCGTCCTTCAGGTTCACGCCAACCTCTTGGGGTGTGTATTCACCTCAAAGATTTGATGATTTTGACGGTGCAAAACTGAAACATCGAAAAGAAAACGAAATACAACATAAAGAAAACTTGGTCGGAACCACTCATTATTATAATAATATAGACGGAACAAGAGACATCTCAACGTGTAAACACGGGAGATGTCTCTTGTTCTTAGGCTGATAGGATATCAGTTACTCTTTTACAAACGATTACGTTGAGGAGGCGCTTGTTATACGCCTGCGACACAAGTAATCTCAAACAAATACGGCTCAGCAACTGTGGGAGCCACAACGGTATAACGGGCAGGGGCTACATCCATGTTCAGGAAATAACGATCCCACACCTTGTTGGCAATGGTGCGATCTTCACGTTTGGCGATAAAGATTTGGCAGAAAAGAACCTTCTCAAGACTGGAGCCGGCGGCTTCCAAGACATTCTTCATGTTGAGGAAAGCACGCTCACATTGCGCTTCCAGACCATCCATAAGAACTTCATTCTCATCCTCACCAACCATACCGGAGATAAACACCAGGTTACCATATTTGATAGCTTGGGAGACGTTGTGAGTAGGGGTAGCGACCAAAGGAGTATAAACTTTTTCTTTCTTGAATTCCATCACAGTATTTCCTTTCAAATTTGTTATTCGCCTTCGACGGGAGTCAGTATTTCCACCGTACCGTTAATGCCGTCGAGTCTGATGTAGTCGCCGTCATGGATCTCCTTGCAGGGATCGCAGTTAGCCGGAAAATCCGCAACACAGGGGCGTCTGGTGTTGAAGATCGCGGTGCCGCACTTGGAGTCCATCGTGGTGAAAACATAGCCAATGGGCCCAACACCATTATACTCGCTGTTACGGAACATATCGGACCATCCCAAAGAACCGCGGCTGCAAGGCATTACGATGATCTTACCGGCAAAGCTATCTCCATAATGGACATTGCCCTTTTCCGTCACAATACCGGTCTTTACATCCGCACCATTCCAGCCCACGATGCTGTTGGGACAGACAAAGGCGTAACCCTCGACCACGGGCCCCCATGCGGGACGGCCTTTGATGATCTTATTCTTACTCATATCTCCTTTTAACCTTCCAATAACCGCTGATGGCAGCATCGATGACCTGCTCATCGGAGCCGTAATAGATGGGACAGTCCCGCTCATCCTTGCTGCCGTTGCACAGCTTGAAGGAGGACAGACCAATGGACTTGGCACCCTTGGCTACGTTGATGGTACGCAGGATGCAGCCACTGGTCAGAACCTCCACGCCCCAATCCTTCAGATCCTGAATAATGTGGGACTGCTCCGCCATGGCATACTGCGCGATGTTGGTGAACACGCAGAAGCGGACGCCCTCCTTAACCTTCCGCCCGTTCATGTACCGCCAGATGCGGACAAGCTCCTCGGCGGAACAGTTGGGGCAACCGATCTGCAAATAGTCAGCCGGGCCGGATACTTTGCAGCAAATCTCATCCCAATAGGACTGTAGTATCTCATTGGTAATGGTGAATTCCGCGACGGGCTCATGGCCTCCCATAGCCATCTCATATGTCTGGGCCTCGGGGGACACGCCCACGATCAGGCACAGCTCACAGCCGCTGGTCACCGCCAGTGCAGTGAAGAAGGACTTCAGCTTGATGAGATCGGGCCGTTCAAAATCGCCGCAGATCACGGGGACGGCGTTGGGAGACAGACGACGCCCCACGGCGGCACCCAGCAGATCCCAGTCTGTCTTGTCCTTGGTATCGCAGGCCAGATGGAACACATGGGTGCCGTGGCGGTTTTCCGGCAGGTGCAGGCCCCACTTGGGTGCGCGGCCGCAGATCGCTGCGCAGAAGGTGGTGTTGCCGCCGCCGCCATAGCCCCGTGCGCCCAAAACGGAGTTGCAGTACAGCACGTTGCTGGATTCGGTGGTAACGAAATACTCACCCATGACGGGCAGCCATCCGGCCAGATAGGGGGCGCAGGTGGAACCGATTACCACGCCGCGCGCCGCCGCATCAGCGAGGATATGCTGGTTATTCTCGTAAAACTCGCGGGTCTGTTGCGTCCACTGCCACTGAAATGTGTCACAGCAGTGTACGTCATCGATGACGAAGGTGCTCTCGTTAAAGCTGTTAAAGGTGGCGGGGGCCATCCCGGGGCATTTCAGCTTGGTCTGCCAGTCGTGGTAGCCCATGGCCAGAATATCGGGGCGGTCCAGATTCCCATCGGGGAAGTCGGACGGTTCACAGGTGGAACCGCAGCACAGATGAGCCTTGGTGATGGGTACCAGCTCCTCCGCGCCCAGAATCCGCGCATAGTCGATGATCTTCTGCAATGCGACCTGCTTGGCAGCACCGTATTTACCATCAAGCATTTCCTGCTCGTAGGGTGTCAACCGAATCATATCATGCAATCTCCTCTTACCATTGCTTTTCAAAGGCTGTATGTATCTGTGAGCTGTAGTGACCGCACGTACACAAACCACGTAAATAATCTACAGCAACCGGTATCATTATGATAGGAAATCTACAATCTGCGGAGATTTGCTTGTAGAATCAATACAGCTTGTGAATATTCAGCGCCATGGCGATATGGCCCACCATAGAGTTAAAATCAAACACAGGCAGACCCAATTCCTCGCGCACGCGAGAGGCGAAGGGAGGAAGATCGGTGCATTCAAAGACTACGGCGCCGATGTCGGGATGCTCCTCCAGACCTTTGCGCAGGACGTCCACTACCTCACTAGCAACAGCGTCCAAATCAAAGGGGCCGTTAGGATCACTGTACACGCGGCTCCACTCGGGCTGCTCGTGCATGCTGTAAATAAGCACATTTTCGCGGTTAGTGATATTGGCACGGGCAAGGTGCTCCTCAGTCAAGTCGTTAGAGTTGGCGGTCAAAATGGCAACCTTGCCGTTTTTGCCCACGATGGTCTGAGCGAACGGTACCTGCAGCAAGGAGCTGGTGAAAACCACCTCGGGCACTGCGGCAGCCAAAGCCTCCTGATAATATGCATTGAAACCGCAGCTGGTGGTGATAGCCTTTACACCCTTAGCGGCCAGTTCCTTACATACTCTGATATACTCGTCCAGCATCTCCTGGCAAGGATTGACTTCAACTGTGTCCATGTTTGCACCCTTAACGTGTACCAGCGCAACATCAAAGGGATAGGACTCAGGGTTGGTGCTGTTTCCGGGAAGAGTTTCCAGCTTCATCAGAACATCGCTTATCTGATCGGCGTCCCAGCGCAGCAAGGCGATTTTGGGCATCTTTTCCATAACAAATAACTCCTTTAATTATTTTGTTTCACTCTTTATAAATAATGTGTAATGCGGAATGGTTCTTTTGTTATTAAATTGTGGGAAGGTTGCTCATGAGGCATCCCTCGTTACCTGCCATATGCCAATGATGATGATCGTTGAGCCAAAAAATGTCATCCAAGTAATGGGCTCACCCAAAAAGATCACACCGCCAAAAGCAGAGCAGATCGTGGCAATGGTACTGAAAGTGGATATTCTGGTAACGCTCATCATACCGCAGGCATAATTCACCAGAAGATTGGCTGCAATACTACAGAATAGGCACAGTACCACCAGCGCAAACACGTATTCCGGATTTCCTAACGGCGCCGCATAGGCTCGCACATCACCGTGTAGGTCTATCATAGATTTGATAGTAAAGATAATGGCGTTAGCTACTACGCTCGCATAGGTTCGCTCAAACGAAGAGAACTCCTCGCTGGACTTCTTATTGTAGAGCTTCATACCGGCAGCTACGATTTGGGATGCAAATAAAAAGATGGCACCCAAGGGCTTGACGATTCCCATGGAACTGCCCACCGACGTTATGATGATAACGCCGGCAGTGGGTAAAAGGGAAAAAATCTTTTGCCTGCGAGTAGGCTTTTCTCCCAAGAACAGCATTGCTGCCAAAATACCGACAACCGGCGCAAAGGCCATGACGGTGCCAGCGAAGGTTGCGTTGCTGTAATAAACGCCGTAACTCTCAAAAAAATAATACGGCGGTTCGAGCAGTGCAAGTGCCAGAAGTGGGCGAAAGTTTTTGCCTTTCAGGGAAAAAGACTTTTTCCCGCTCCAAATCAAAGCGGTCATGATAACCCAGGAGGCCAGGAAACGCATGGAAAGAACAACGGTCGGGCTTGCCGAGCTCTGCGCAATGCGAGTAAAAAGGTAGCTGAATCCCCAAATAACCTGCCCCACACAGACGCAGATTACGGGGAGAGCCCGATTTTTTTGTGGCCGAGAGAAAAGAAGCTTATTCATGATACCAATATAGCCCTCTTATATAAGTTACGAACCGCAACAAAGAAAGCCTATGTTGCGGTTCGTACTTACAGAATTAACAGAAATAAGCGGTTAAGCTATCAGTTGTTAAAACATGGTATCGGGATCCAGGGGAGTATACTCGCAATGCTGGCTATCAGCAACCTCTTTCTGGGTGATCTTGCCATTTACCATCGCTACGCAGCTTCTGAGGACATAGTTCTTTTTACAGGCCTCTTTGATGCCGTACTTAGCAATATCCTGTACCAGCGGGAAAACGTATGCGCCGTAGCTCTCGTTGGCGGCCGTGGGGACCATTGCGGGGATGTTGGTAATACCAACGTGGACGATGCCTTCTTCAACGAAGTAAGGATTGCTGATGGTAGTATACTGGGAGGTCTCGATGATGCCTTCACCCTCCAGGTCAACGATGACAGAACCCTTACGCATGCTGCGAACCATATCGCGGGTCACGATGGGAACTTCCATGCCGGGATAGGCATAGATGCAGTTGATCAGTACGTCGGCCTTAGCCACTTCCTCGGCGAAAGCGCTCTTGCTCATAAAGCGGAGATCCGTGTTCTTCAGCACTGTGCGCAGATACTCCAGGCGCTGAATGTTTACATCGAAGACGACCACTTCGGCACCGAGGCCCTCAGCAGTCTGTGCTGCGCACATACCGGCATGACCGCCGCCGAGAATGCAAACGCGAGCTCTTCTTGCGCCGGTAACGGGAACGATGGAGACACCGCTGCCGCCGTACTGACGCTGCAGATACTGGCCACCCAGCAGAGGAGCCGTACGGCCGGCAATCTCGCCCATGGGACGGGTCATTGCGCGGGAACCGTCGGGATAACGAGAGGTTTCGATGGAAATGCAGGTCACGCCAGCGTCAGCCAGGATCTTGACCTGCTCGGGCTTGGCAGTACCTTCGGCCATGTGGAAAGCGGTCATGATGATCTGACCCTTTTTGAAGGGCATCTTCATGTCACCGTCAGTCATGTCCTTGAACTTGCCGATGAAGTCGCACTTCTCATAAATCTCTTCCATGGTGTCAACGCACTTGGCGCCAACCTTGAGGAATTCCTCATCGGAAACACCGGCGGGCTCCATAACGCCCTTCTGGAAATAAACCGTATGTCCCTGAGCAATCAGAGTCGCAACATTACGAGGAATCAGACCAGCCCCCACACGAGTCTCGTGGTCCTTGAGTTCACGGGGAATACCAAAAATCATAAGTGTTACCTCCCAAAAAAACATTTGGCTAAACGTAGCCTATTCTTGTTGTACGGAATTGCGAACCGAGTCTTATATACGTCCAATTGCATTATATTGCCCCGCTTATGATTTGTCAAGTATGCCGCGAAAAAAAACTTAAGAAATCATGGCCGCGAAAAAAACATAAGGAATCTCAGAGAATCAGCTCCAGATTTTTCTTTGCCTCCAATAGAAGTTTCTCAATTTGCTGACCCTTTTCTTCTGTGTAGCGGAAAGTGGGTACAGAAACACTCATCGCAAAAATGGGTTTCTCATTTTTGTAGATGGGCGTGGCAAGGCACTGGATAAACTGATAGTTTTCCTCCTTCTCGCGTGCAATCTGTGTTTTCCTGACCATTTTGGTCTGCTGATATAGCTGCTCTGCATCTGCTACGGAGTGTTCTGTCATCTTGGGAAGCCCGTCCTTGAACAAGGCCTTTATCTCATCCAAGGTATGCTCGCACAGGAGAGCCTTTCCCAGAGCTGTACAGTTTGCAGGAATCTGCTTGCCTACCGCAGAGAACATGCTTATGGGTTCCGATGATTCAACTTTCATCAGGTATTGCACGTTTATCCCCTGGAGCTCACCCATGTGACAGGTTTCGGAACATGCATCCACAATGCTCTGCATGATGGAGATCGCCTGTGAATAAAAAATGTCGTTTTTGACGTACGCGCTGCCAACCTCAAACGCTTTGCGTCCGATGCTGTATTTTGCCTCAGGAGAAGAGTACTTCAGGTAGTGGTTTGATTCCAGTGTGTGAATGATAGGAGATACACTGCTTTTGGGAACATCTAGCGCGGTTGCAATTTCCGTTAACGTGTAGCCCTTGGTGTCACCACATAATGCCAGAAGGGAGAGAATATCCAATGCTCGCTGGGTAGAACGATGTTGCTGTGCCATAATGCCTCCTTATAATGAAAAAAATAGCCATGAGCAAAACACAAGAAACACAGTGATTGCAATGATTTCCGGCCATGGCTGAAACCGAAAACCACTCAAATGATATAGAAAGCGGAGGCCCTTTTTGGTAAAATGAAGTTACAAATCACACCAACCAGAAAGGGGCTGGTCGCTATCTACCGACAGAAAATCATTCAGGATGTGACGCTGTTTACATCCCAAAGCGCCGCCATGTTCTACGACAAGCTTTTCAGCAGTCTGGACTTCACGCTCCCCAGGGCGGCAACCGGGCGGCGGGGCTTCCCGAAGGAAGCCATGGTCTGTGCGTTTATCGTTATGAAATGCGAGGGCTTCTCACAAATCACAGATTTGATGGATTATCTGGACAACAGTGCGTTGAAGCCGATCATGGCCAAGCTGGTGCGGAAGCTGTATGAGCTGGGCCTGGTTTATATGCGCTTTTTCTCTTTGCCGGGTGATCCCCGCTTTTTCATTCTCTTCGCTCTTTTGTTTTAGGGCTTGTTTTGCTCATCTCTATGAAAAAAATATTTATGCCGGAATAAGCGCGGATGTGCCGGAATAAGCGCGGATGCAACTTGAAATTACACAGAACAGGCGTTAAAACTTCCTTTTTCGCATATACGTACACCGTTCGCATATGCATACTAACACATTGGACTTTGGAATTCAAGATAAAAATGAACGAACTATTTTGTGCAACACAACAAAAAAGCCTCGTTTCCCCATCTTGAAATTAAAATATCTTGACAAAGGCCGACAAATCCCCTATAGTTACACCAAGACGAGATTGCGGACGAGTTCTTATATACGTCCAACCGTACGTTTTCCGTCTTAATGTTAATGGACTTAACGGAATGTTGAGGTGATGCCCTATCCCAACGTGTTTTTCGAGAGCTTATCTCTCGTATCTATCACATTTAGACACATTTAGAATAGCGGGATCGGGTTTGCTTAAACATTCTGTTGCCTCACTTTTACCAACAAGGAGTTACCGCAATGATTAACAAAGAACAGGTCATTTGCAAGATTTCAAGCGAAAAAATCATTGCAATTGCCAGAGGGATTTACGGCGAACAGTGTATCAATCTTGCGAAGGCCCTGTATGATGGCGGCATTTCACTGCTGGAAATCACTTACGATCAGAGCAATAGCCAGTCTGTTCAAGAAACGGCAGATACAATTCAAGCGTTGAATTCTGCTCTGGGTGATAAAATGATGTTTGGCGCCGGTACCGTGATCTCCGCTCAGCAGGTCGCTGTTGCGGCGGATGCAGGTGCAAAGTTTATTATCTCTCCCAATACCGATGAGAGCGTAATCGCCGAAACTATCAAGCGTGGAGTGGTGTCTATCCCCGGCGCCGCGACCCCCACTGAAATTTTGGCTGCAAGTCGTATGGGTGCGGATTTTGTAAAACTGTTCCCCTCGGCTCAACTGGGATTTGATTACATCAAGTCCATTCGTGCGCCTATCAACCAGGTGAAGCTTCTGGCTACCGGAGGCGTAAACCTTGACAACATCGGTATGTTCCTGAAGCTGGGTATGGTAGGTGTTGGTGTGGGCGGTAATCTTTGTAGCAAAAAGCTCCTCGCTGAAGGACGCTATGACGAGATTACTGCAACCGCAAAGAAGTTTGTTGCTGCTTTAGAGATTTAATGATGAAAAAGAGAGTAATTACATTTGGAGAAATCATGCTTCGCCTGAATCCTGTAGGCTATTACCGGTTTGTTCAGGCGTCCCAATTTGAATCCTCTTATGCCGGTGGAGAAGCCAATGTTGCTGTTTCACTTGCGAATTATGGGATGAGCGCCGCATTTGTCACAAAGGTTCCCGAGCATGAAATCGGTCAGTGTGCCGTCAATGCCATGCGGCAGTTCGGGGTCGATACGACCTACATGTACCGTGGTGGAAGCCGGTTGGGTGTCTATTACGCAGAAAAGGGCGCCTCTCAGCGTCCCTCGAAGGTCATTTATGACCGGGCCGGTTCATCCATCACTACAGCAAAGCCGGAGGAGTTCCAGTGGGATGAGATTTTCCGCGATGCGGACTGGTTCCATTTCACAGGCATTACTCCTGCGCTGGGAGGTGATTTACCGAAGATTTGTCTGGATGCCTGCAAGGCTGCAAAGAAAAGGGGACTTACTGTTTCCTGCGATTTGAATTACCGCAAGAAGCTGTGGTCCCGCGAGGACGCCGGGCGCGTTATGGCAGAGCTGATGCCCTATGTGGATGTCTGCATCTCCAATGAGGAAGATGCAAAAGATGTTTTCAACATCGAGGCTGCCAACAACAATGTGGAAGGCGGCAATCTCAACAGACAGGGATACATTTCTGTAGCGCAGCAGCTGCAGGTGCGTTTCGGCACAAAGATGGTTGCCATTACACTACGGGAATCCCTTTCGGCCAACGATAACAACTGGGGAGCCATGCTTTATTGTGATGGTCAGGCGTATTTCTCTCCCACCTATCGTATTCACATTGTAGACCGCGTGGGTGGTGGAGATAGCTTCGGTGCAGGCCTGATCTACGGTGTTCTGGAAGAGAAGGCACCTCAGGATGCTATCAATTTCGCCACAGCCGCTTCTTGCTTGAAGCATACCATCGAACACGATGTGAACCTTGTTACCGTGGAGGAAGTAAATGCTTTGGTCGCCGGCAACAGCACGGGTCGTGTTCAGAGATGATGTTGAAATCCAATATCATCCCACTATTATCCATTATTATAAGGAATACAGGCCCAAGATCATAAGGACATCTGTATTCAAAACCCAAGGCCGTCCTTAACGATGTGTTTTACACACATCGTGCGGAATATATTAAAAATCAATAGGAGGACACAATGAAAAAGTACATTTCGCTATTTCTAGCCGCTTTGATGCTGCTCTCCCTCTTGGCTGGCTGCGGCAAGAAGTCTGACGGTGGGGACGGAACCCGGACCCTCGTTCTTCGCAATACCGCTGGCCTGTCCACCAACGATCCGCACGCTACTACCAACACCCACGATTATACCGTCTTCGAGAACATCTATGAGGGTCTCTATGATTTGAACGAGGCCACCGGCGGCTATGACCTGCGTCTGGCTGAGAAGGTCGAGGCCAATGACGATGCCACTGAGTATACTGTCACTCTGAAGCAGGGCGTCAAGTTCCACAATGGTGAGACTATGACCGCTGATGACGTTGTGTTCAGCTATGCTCATGCTCAGAAGGATGCGCACATGGGTTCCTACTGCCGTCCTCTGGATCATGTTGAGAAGGTTGATGATTATACCGTTAAAATCGTTATGAACCAGCCCTTCTCTCCTATTGGCCATATGCTGCACAAGGTGAAAATCATGTCCAAGAAGGGCGTCGAGGAATTGGGTAACGATTTCGGTAAGGTTCCCAACAAGGTCGGTACCGGTCCTTACATGTGGGATGAGAACAATTACAACCCCCTGTCTTCTTGGTCCGCCGTCGCTTTTGAAGACTATCATCGCGGCAAGGCCAAGATCGAGAAGATCACCTGGAATGTGATCGCGGATGATACCTCCGCTATCACTGCCCTGCAGAACGGTGAGCTTGACTATATGGTCGTTCCCATTTCCTATTGGGAGGATATCAAGGCTTCCAACAAGTTCAACTGCGTGGAGAAAGAGTCCAATGAGGTAATGCTCTTCTGCATCAACGTTGAATCCAAGACGCACGGCGAGCTCCTTCGCAATGATAATATCCGTCTGGCTATGATGTATGCTCTGGATCGTGACGGTATCAACAAGCTGGTTTGCGACGGCTACGGCACTCCTACCTATATGTACATCAACCCCAATTACGCCGCTGCCGCTCCCGCTTCTGATTCTCTGAAGAACCCCATCCCCTACAATCTGCAGAAGGCTAAAGAGCTGCTTGCTCAGGAAGGCTATCCCAATGGCATTGATATCGGTGAGTTCAATGTCGCTGCCGGTCGTAATGAAAACTTCGGTGTCGCTGTCCAGGCTCAGCTCGAGGCTGCCGGCATTAAGTCCACTCTGGTTGTCAGCGACTACAATGTTGCCGGTGATCGCAATGTTGCTCAGGAGTACGATATCTGCATCGCTTACGACTGCGGCAACTATGACTTCAACAACTTTGAGCAGCAGTCTTCTTCCGCTGCTATTGGCCTCACCAATGTTTTGTTCAACGGACCCTCCGGCAAGTTCAACGACCTGTCCGCTAAGTTCGATGAATGGCTGAAGGAAGGTTCCTCCACTGCTGATGAAGCTAAGCGGCTTGAGATCTATACTGAGATGTACAATGCCTATTATGACACGCACACTCAGGTTCCGCTGATCAATCTGCCTTCCTGCGTTGCTTATAGCAAGGATCTGAACGCCGTCGCAGTTCCCACCGACTACCGTGTCTATGATTGGAGCTGGAATAGCTAATTAACGGATTGAACGCATAACAACAGCCGTTATTAGCCGTTATTAGCCGTTATTTGTGAAAGTTGTGTGCAGGCGGCAGGAAAGGGCTTCCTGCACACAACTTCTATTTCAATCCCTGCGGGTATGATTTCTCCGTGCACAAAGCACATTTTGCCGAAATTTTTCCGTCAGTCCGTAAGAAAGTAGGGAAATATGTATCGATATATTCTCAAACGCCTATTGTTCCTGATTCCCACCGTGCTTGGTGTGACCCTTATTATCTTTGCCGTTATGAACATTACGCCCGGTAACCCTGGCCGCATGATCTTAGGCGCCAACGCAAACGCGGCGGAGGTTGAGGCGGTGAACCAGGAATTGGGCTTTTATGATCCGGTCCTCGTTCGTTGGGCCCGTTATTTGGAAAATGTTTTTACCAAGGGTGACTTCGGTCAGTCTTATTCAACAAAACTCGATGTTTTTGATGAGCTTTGGCCTCGTTTTATGATTACGCTACGTCTTGCTGTCTTGGTCCTTGTGTTATCAGTCAGCATAGGTGTTCCATTAGGTATCCTGTCGGCAGTTAAACAAAACTCGCTAATGGATACCATACCAACGATGATAGCTTTCTTCTTAGCAGCCGTACCAAGCTTTGTTGTCGGCATTGTACTTATGTATATATTTGCCTTGAAGCTTAACTGGTTCCCATCCTTTGGCCTGACGTCGGCGAAGCATTATGTTTTGCCCGTTATTGCGGCCACGATTTGCGAATTGTCTGCGTATCTGCGCTTCACAAAGTCCTCTATGCTGGAGTCTATTCGTCAGGACTATGTTCGTACTGCCCGCGCTAAAGGCGTTGCAGAACGTACGGTTATTTGGAAGCACGCATTGAAGAATGCGCTGCTGCCCGTGGTTACTTCGATTGGTATGCGTTTCGGCTGCCTGCTGGCCGGCATGGTTACCACAGAAAAATTGTTTTCCATCCCGGGCATTGGTTCTCTAATCGTTGATTCCATTAGTTTGAAAGATGAGCCTATGATTATCGGCTGCGCCATAATGGTATCTGTCTGCTTTACTTTGCTGATGATTGGCGTGGACTTAATTTATGCTTTCATTGATCCGCGTATCCGAGCCAAGTATAGTAAAAGGAGGTAATCTTGATGGCTAAGATCAATACGCGCCCCAGCGTCGATACGTTTGAGGGCGGTGACATCAATTTTAAGCGTCCCAGTCAGGCCAAAGAGATTATCCGCCGACTGAAAAAGAATAAGGGTGCAATGGTCGGTCTGATTTTGCTTATTCTTATCATTCTGGTCGTCATTTTTGCAGACGTGATTGCCCCCTATGACGCCGGCGTTATTCAGGTTGCTGAAAATAAGCTGGCTGGTCCAGGGACCCCGGGACATCCGTTGGGCTGCGATAGCTATGGCCGCGATGTCTTATCGCGTCTGGTACACGGTGCCCGTAACTCGCTGAAAGTGGCAATTATCGCCTCGATCACCTCTTGTCTGGTCGGCTGCACATTGGGCTCTATTGCCGGCTACTTCGGCGGCAAGGTTGACCAAATCATTATGCGCTCACTGGACATCTTCATGTCCATCCCCGATCTTCTGTTCACCATGGTGGTTGTGGCCGCATTGGGTTCCAGCATTCCCGTTTTGATCATCGCAATGACGCTGGCTTACTTTACGAACTATGTACGTCTTGTTCGCTCCGGCGTCCTGAATCTAGTAGATCAGGAATATGTGGAGGCTGCTCGCGCAGGTGGAGCCAGTCCTGCACGCATTATTCTCAGTCATATCATCCCCAACACCTTGGGCATCATTTTGGTTAACGTAACCTTGAATGTTTCCAGCCTGGTCATCTATCAGTCCACCCTGAGCTTTATTGGACTTTCTCTGCCTGCACCTGCGCCCGAATGGGGCTCCATGCTGTCCAGTGCCCGTGTTGATATGCTACGTGCACCCACGCTAGTGCTCTTCCCCGCCTTGGCCATTGTTCTGACCGCGTTCTCTGTGAACCTGTTGGGTGACGGACTGCGCGATGCTATGGATCCTCGTCTGAAGAGTTGATGCCGAGAGAAAGGAATTGTCTTCATGAGCAACACAGAAAAAATGTTAGAGATTAAGGACCTGAGTGTAATTTATGAAACCGATCTGGAGACAGTGTATGCCGTTAACGGTGTTACTTTGTCTCTGGAAAAGGGCGCTACCTTGGGCTTGGTAGGCGAGACTGGTGCCGGTAAAACCACACTCGCACTGACACTTATGCGCCTTTTGCCTGAGCGTACCGGTAAAGTTACCTCCGGCAGCATCACCTTTGAGGGCGAGAACGTCGTGGAGTTGCCTGAAGCGAATATGCGCAAGATCCGTGGCGATAAGATCGCCATGATCTTCCAGGACCCCATGACTTCCTTGAACCCGGTGCTGACTGTGGGGGAACAGATTGCTGAGGCGCTTTATGTTCACAACGATAGTGGCCGCAGCAAGGAAGAAATTGAAGCCCGCGTTGATGAGACGCTGACGCTGGTGGGTATTCCCCCCGCCAGAAAGCACGAGTATCCCCATCAGTTCTCTGGCGGTATGCGCCAGCGCGTTGTGATAGCGATTGCCTTGTCCTGCGAACCTGATCTGCTGATTGCAGATGAGCCTACTACCGCTCTGGATGTGACCATTCAGGCGCAGGTACTGATGATGATTCGTGATTTGCGTGACCGGTTAGGAACCTCTATGATTATGATTACCCATGATTTGGGTATTGTGGCGCAAACGTGCGATAACGTGGCTGTTATGTATGCCGGTGAGATTATCGAGATGGGCTCCGCTGAGGATATCTTTACCTGCCCGATCCATCACCCCTATACAGATGGCCTATTCGGATCGCTCCCTAACCTCAAGGAAAAAACGGATCGCCTTCATCCTATTGCAGGGCTAATGCCGGATCCGACCAATCTGCCCAAGGGCTGTAAGTTTGCACCGCGGTGCGATAAGTGTATGGAAATCTGCAAGGAAGTACCTCCGGAAGTCTATGTTGACGGTACCCACTCCATCCGCTGCCATCTTTATTGCCAGAAAAAGGAGGACTAAGCCATGGCAGAAGCGCGAATCCCTCTAATCGAAACTGTTGACTTGAAAAAGTATTTTAAGGTAGGCGACAAGTCTTATCTTCATGCAGTCGATGGTATCAACATGAAAGTGTATCCTGGGGAGACTATCGGCGTGGTTGGTGAATCAGGTTGCGGAAAGAGCACTTTGGGTCGCACCATCCTGCGCTTGATTGAGCCGACCTCCGGGCAGATCCTGTATAACGGCGAGGACATTACCAAGCTTAATGCCCGCCAAATGAAGCGGATGCGTCAAGAAATGCAGATCATTTTCCAAGATCCGTATGCAAGCCTTGATCCGCGCAAATCTGTCATTGAAATCATTGCCGAATACATGATCATCAATAAAACGCTGCCTACCAAGCGGGAGATTTATAACCGGGCGGCACATTTGATGGATGTGGTTGGGTTAGCTCGCCGCTATGCTACGGCATATCCCCATGAGTTGGACGGTGGTCGTCGTCAACGTATCGGTATTGCCCGCGCTCTTTCTGTTAACCCGAAGTTTATCGTCTGCGATGAACCCGTTTCCGCTCTGGATGTTTCCATTCAGGCGCAGATTCTTAATCTGCTTATGGACTTGCAGGATGAAATGGGATTGACATATATGTTTGTCACACACGACTTAAGCGTTGTGAAGCATATATCCAATAATATTGTCGTCATGTACCTGGGCCAGTGTTTGGAGTTTGCATCCTCGGATGAGTTATTTGTAAGCCCTCTCCACCCTTATACAGAGGCGTTGCTATCCGCCATTCCTGAGCCGGATATCTCCATGCGCAACAAGGAGATTAAGGTTATTAAGGGGGAAGTAGTCAGCCCCGTGAACCCCAAGCCCGGTTGCCGCTTTGCAGCTCGTTGCGAGCATTGTCAGGAAAGGTGCATGCAGGAAGCCCCCACGCTGAAAGAGGTTTCACCCGGTCACTTTGTTGCCTGCCACCTTTGTGAAAACTGATTTTGTATAAGAGACGCACAATAAGCTGATTATCTTATCGGGTGCTCCGATCCCAGCAGGTATATGCTGGTTCTGCATCTGCTCATATGACTTCTCTGACGCGCCTGTGCGTGTATGCTGCGATGCAGACACTCGTGTTTCGGTGCTTTTTAGCAGATAAGTATTTCTTCGTGCCATACGGGAACTAGTTGACCGTATGGCACGAAGAATATTGAATGGTTATTTATTTTGTTGGAATCAGATTTACGGCACAGCTGCCGTATGTCTCATTTAATATGCTATACCATGTCAGACGAATCCATCCAAATGCTCAAATGCTGGAAATCGTCGCATTTTAAATCAGGAGGAACGTTTCATGAAGTTTTACCCCAGTATATTCAACGATTGCCTTTCTCCCATATATCCAGGCCCCTCCAGCTCTAATACCGCCGCGCCATATCGATTGGGAATAATGGCTACGGATATGCTAGACGGTAAACCTGCACACATGTACTGTGAAATGTCCAAAAGCGGCGGATACTTTGCTACCTTTTACGGACTCCATAGTGATAAGGGCTTCCTGGTTGGTGTCCTGAGAAAGGATATGCTCACATATGACTATGAATGTGCTTATGCGGATGCTGAATCGGAGGGCCTGACCTACGAATTTGATTTTACAGACAATGTGCCGGCGATGCCTTCTGAAGCTGCGTGGATGTCTCTGACCTCCAATACAGGGGACAAGCTGTTCATCAAAACCGTTTCACTCGGCGGTGGAGAAATCTATATTGATAATCTGGACGGCATTAAGACTTATATTGATGGAAAGTACTACTATTTGCTTGTACGAGTTTCCACAAAGAATGCGTCTGATATAGAAAAGAGGATCGATCTGCCCTATACCTGTGCTGAAGATGGCAGAGGTATGAGTTTGATCACCGTTCGGAGTCGTGAGGCATACAGCCGCGAATTGCTGTCTGATTTGCGCGCAGCAACGGGCGTTGTATACGCGCGTTGTGTCAATCCGGTTTACGACATTCTTCCGATCGAAGAACCGGATATGCCCTTTACTACGGCAAAGGAGATGTTCGACTATGCCGCTCAGAAGAAAATCCCGGTGTGGCAGGCGGCTTTGGACTATGAACGGGCTATCAGTGGCTTAGATGACGAGAAACTGATGGGCTTTGCCGAGAACTTGTGGGACTTGACCGTGCATGCTGCGGAAGAAGGCTACAAGGTCACGAAATTTGACGGAGCAATTATTGAGCCCCATTCTGCTCGAATGAAGGCGCTTATTGAACAGGGACGCACCATTCCTCTGGGCGTGGGCGATATGGCCACAGCTGATGCATTTGCTGTTAAGGAATACGGCGCAGTTCATGGCGTTATTGCCGGTATGCCGGCCGGTGGTGCCGCAGGTGTCCCCGTTTCCACTATTCATCATGCTGTAAAGCATCTGGGAATGACTAAGGAATACGGCATAAAAGCACTGATGACAGCAGCGATCATAGGTATCTTCTATTATCCCACTCACTATCATGGCGCATGGGGATGCCAAGCCGAGGTCGGCATTTCCATTTCAATGACTGCCGGAGCGGTAGCGTCTCTTATTTCTGACGACTTAGATGTAATCGAACGTGCTGCCGTATTAGGCGCGCAGAGCATTCTGGGACAGATTTGTGATCCTATCGAGGGCGCAGGCCAAGTTCCCTGCTTCCTCCGCAACATTACGGCCGTTCCGACTGCCATTGCCTGCGCCAATGCTGCACTCGGCGGATGCGAAACATTGACCAGTCTGGATGAAATGGCAGAGACCTTATTGCGAGTTGGCATAAAGCTCAAGACGATGGGACTTAACGACATGGGCGTATGCTATTACGACATGCAATGCACCAATAAGGCAAACTGCGCCTGCACTTGCGGACATTAATGCAACAGAGAACGTTTATCAGACAAAGACTATGCGCTTTTGCACACAGATGATTACGAATTTTCTGCCTGCTTTTTGAAGCGGGTGATGAACAGAGAATAACAGGAGAAAAACCCCATGAAAACATATCCCAGTATTTTTAACGACTGCCTCTCTCCCGTCTCTCCCGGTCCTTCCAGTTCTAATACTGCCGGCCCGTATCGTTTAGGCTCTATGGCTGTTGACCTCTTGGAGGGTAAACCGTCCCATCTATATATCGAGATGGCTAAGGAAGGGGGATATTTTGCAACTTTTTATGGTATGCATAGTGATAAAGCCTTCCTGGCCGGTATCTTGAAAAAGGATATCCGCACCTACGACTTTGACCAAATCTATACGGATGCCGAGTCCAACGATTTTTCCTACACCTTTGAATTTACCGACAGTGTACCTGTCAAGCCTTCCGAATCCGCATGGCTGACACTGCGTTCCGATAACGGTGACAAAATCTTTGTCAAGACAGCTTCTTTGGGCGGCGGAGAGATCATCATCAGCGAGATGGACGGTATCGAGACTTATATTGACGGGAAATTTTACTATCTGCTGGTGCGTGCTGCCACAGAGAAGGTATCCGAAGTTCATACGATGCTCTCTTGCCCGTTCACCACGGTTGACGGCGGCAACGGGGAAAGCTTGATCACAGCCCGCAGCAGAGAACCGCTGAATTCTAAACTTGTGGCGGAATTGCGCCATAAAGAGGGTGTGGTCTATGCCAGATGCATAAACCCCGTTTATGACATTATCCCTGTGGACAACCCCCAGATGCCATTTACCACGGCGAAAGAAATGTTTGACTATGTGAAAGAAAAGAATATCCCGGTGTGGCAGGCGGCCTTGGACTATGAACGTGCTATCAGCGGCTGCAGTGATTCGGACTTGATGAAAATTGCCGAGAGCCTGTGGGATTTGTCTGTGTATTCTGCCGAGCAGGGCTATGCAGTGACCTCTTTCGACGGCAACACCAGTCCTCATGCCCTCCAGACCAAAAACCGTTATGAAAATGGGCCCATTGTCTCTTTGGGCGTTGCCGACAAGGCTTCCGCTGATGCGCTTTCCATCATGGAATATGCCGCAGCTCATGGCGTAATTGCCTGTATGCCTACCGGCGGATCTTCTGGCATCCCCGTACCATCCATCCGATACTCCGCCGAGGCGCTGAAAAAATCCAAAGAGGATTGCCTGAAGGCCCTTTTGGTAGCCGGCATTGTAGGCATCTTCTACTATCCCACGCATTACCACGGTGCATGGGGGTGCCAGGCTGAGATTGGCGTATCCATCTCCATGACGGCCGGAGCATTAGCTTCTCTGCTTACGGATGACCCTGATGTGATCGAGCGTGCTGCTGTGCTTGGGGCGCAAAGCGTTTTGGGACAAATATGCGACCCAGTAGACGGTTGCTCCCAGGTTCCTTGTTTTATTCGCAATATGACCGCCGTACCCACTGCGATCATCTGTGCAAATGCCGCCTTGGCAGGCTGTGAGACCCTGCTGGGGTTGGATAAAATGTCAGAGACGGTGCTGCGAGTGGGATTGAAACTGAAGGAGTACGGTATCAATGATTTGGGCGTGTGCTATTGCAAAGTTCAGCGTGATGCCGCTATTGCTGCAAAAGAGAGAGTAGGTGAAGATCGTGAATAATTATCCCTTTCCGAGCTTGCGTGATGTTGAAGTTTTCCGAAAGGCGCTGCACTCCGAACAGGGTGCTTTCGGACCCTTTATGATCACCTCCGACCCCGCCTTCGTGGAGGCGGCGGGCTACGCCGGTTACGATTTCGTGCTGCTGGACATGGAGCACGGTCCCGGCACCTTTGAGAACCTGCAAAACCTGATCCGCGCTGCCAACGTGGCGGGCGTTTGCCCTGTGGTGCGCGTTCCCCGGGGAACGGACATCTGGATCGACCAAGCTCTGGACGTGGGTGCCGGCGCGGTGATGATCCCCCAGATCGACACCGCAGAGCAGGCGAGGATCGCCGTCTCCGCGGCAAAGTTCTCCCCCCGCGGCACCCGTGGGACCTGCCGCTTTGTCCGTTCCGCCGCCTATGGTGCGATCCCCGGTGCGGATTACTTTGCCAAGGCACAGGACACCATGGTGATCCTTCAGGCAGAGGGCCAGAAGGCCATTGACAATCTGGATGACATCCTCAGCGTTGAAGGTGTGGATATCGTGTTTGTAGGGCCTTACGATCTGTCTGCCTCTCTGGGCATCATCGGGCAGATCAACCACCCCAAAGTCATGGAGCTGATCGGCGAGATCTGCCGCAAGGCGGCGGCAAAGGGCGTGCAGGTGGGCTGCTTCGCCGACTCTGCGGAGTCCGGCAGAAGGCTGCTGGAAATGGGTGTCCGCTTTGTGGGATATTCCTGCGATACCGCGATCTTTATGAACATGGCGAAGGCAGACATCGCAGCCTTCCACGGCGAAAAGTGAAAGTTGGGAAAAATAATATGAGCAAAAAGAATTATGTGGTCATGGACGGCAATACCGCCGCTGCCCATTCCGCCTATGCCTTTACCGAGGTGGCGGCCATTTACCCCATCACGCCGTCGTCCCCCATGGCTGAGAAGGTGGACGAGTGGTCCGCCAAGGGGAAAAAGAACCTCTTCGGCACACCGGTGGACGTGATCCAGATGCAGTCCGAGGCGGGTGCCGCCGGCACCTGCCACGGCTCCCTTCAGGCCGGCGCCCTGACCACCACCTTTACTTCCTCTCAGGGTCTGATGCTGATGATCCCTGCCATGTATGCCATGGGCGGTCAGTTCCTGCCCAGCGTCATGCACATCGCCTCCCGAGTGGTCACCAGCAACCACCACTCCATCTTCGGCGATCATACGGACTTCATGACCTGCCGTACCACCGGCTACGCCATGCTGATGTCCTCCTCCCCTCAGGAGGCCATGGATCTGGCGGCGGTGGCGCACCTGTCCGCTATCAAGGCAAAGTACGCCTTTATGCACTGCTTCGACGGTTTCCGCACCTCTCACGAGATGCAGCGTATCGAAGCGCTGGACTATGAGGAGCTGCGGCCCCTGCTGGATCAGGACGCACTGCGGGATTTCCGCCGCCAGTCCCTGAACCCGGAGCACCCCACCAACCGCGGCAACAACGTCAACCCCGACGTGTACTTCCAGTGCAAGGAGGGTGCCAACGTTAAGTCCACCATCGTGCCCGGAACGGTGCAGCACTACATGGACGAGATCAACAAATTGACGGGCCGCGATTACAAGCTGTTCAACTACTACGGCGCGCCCGATGCCGAAGAAGTGGTCGTTGTCATGTGCTCCGCCTCCGAGGCTGTGAAGGAGACCGTGGACTACCTCAACGCGCAGGGCCGCAGGGTGGGCATGGTGCAGATCCATCTGTACCGTCCCTTCTCCGTGCCTGACTTCTCTGCCGCTATTCCCGCCACAGTCAAGAAGATTGCCGTGCTGGACCGCAGCAAGGAGACCGGTTCTGTGGGCGAGCCTGTGTATCTGGACGTGGTAACGGCGCTGAATCAGGCAGGCCGCGGCGATATCTGTGTGGTGGGTGGCCGTTACGGACTGTCCAGCAAGGATACCACCCCCGGCCAGCTGATCGCCGTGTACGACAACCTGCGGCAGGAGACTCCCAAGAACAGCTTTACCATCGGCATCAACGACGATGTGACCCATACCTCTCTGGACTATGAAAATGTGGAGTTCCATCATCCCGGTGAGATCTCCTGCAAGATCTGGGGCCTGGGCGGCGACGGCACCGTGGGTGCCAACAAGAACGCCATCTCCACCATTGGCCTTGTGGCCGACAAATACGCGCAGGCATACTTCTCCTATGACTCTATGAAGTCCGGCGGCCTGACCCAGAGCCACCTGCGCTTCGGTGATGCGCCCATCCGCAGCACCTATTTGGTGTCCTCCGCTGACTTCGTGGCGTGCCACGCGCCTACCTATGTGAAGAAGTACGATCTCACCGAGGATCTGAAGAACGGCGGTACCTTCCTGCTGAACTGCCCCTGGCAGGTAGAGGAGCTGGAGGAACGTCTGCCCGCCAAGATGAAGCGCGACCTTGCCGCGAAGCACGCCGACTTCTACATCATCGACGCCGCCAAGCTGGCTGCCGACGTTGGCCTTGGCAAGCATACCAATAATATCCTTCAGGGCGCATTCTTTGCCCTGACCAAGGTCATCCCCATGGACGTTGCCGTGGCGGATATGAAGAAGAACAACTACGCCACCTACTTTAAGAAGGCGGGACAGAAGATCGTGGATCTGAACGACAAAGCGGTGGACGTGGGTATCCACGCCGCCGTGAAGGTGGAGATCCCCGCCGCGTGGGCCTATGCGCAGGACGCGCCTGCCGCCGAGATCAACGCCACGCCCTTCGTCAAGGACATCGTCCTCCCCATGGATCGCCAGCAGGGCGACAAGCTGCCCGTGTCCGTGTTCCAAAAGCACGGCGTGCTGGACGGCACGTGGGAGAACGGCACCTCCGCCTTCTCCAAGCGCGGCGTTGCCACCGCCGTTCCCAAATGGGATCCGGCGGCGTGCATCCAGTGCAACCGCTGCGCCATGAGCTGCCCCCACGCCGCCATCCGTCCGGTGCTGCTGACCGGGGAGGAGCAGGCACAGGTGCCCGCCGGGTTTGTCACCGCGCCGGCCAAGGGCCTAGGGAAGGACGCCCCGGCGTATCACTTCCGCATGCAGGTATCGCCCTACGACTGTCTGGGCTGCGGCGTGTGCCTGACGGCCTGCCCCGCCGAGGGTGCCCTGACCATGGTGCCCTTCGAGGACATGAAGGCGGAGCAGCCCCTGTTCGATCAGGTGGCGATGGACGAGAAGTATCTGAAGCCGGACGTTATCAGCGACAAGTCCGTGAAGAGCATCCAGTTCGCCAAGCCCTACTTCCAGTTCTCCGCTGCCTGCGCTGGCTGTGCGGAGACGACGTACATCAAGCTCCTGAGCCAGCTGTTCGGCGACCACATGTACGCCGGCAACGCCGCCGGCTGCTCCTCCGCCATCAGCGGCGGCGCACCCATCCTGCCCTACTGCAAGGACTGCCACGGCCACGGCCCCGCATGGGAGCACTCCCTGTTTGAGGACAACGCTGAGTTTGCCTACGGCTTCTTCCACGCGCAGGACATCATCCGCAAGGAGCTGATGGTGCATCTGGAGAAGCTGCAATCGCAGGGCGTGGCGGTGGACGCCATCGCCACCTATCTGAAGGATTGGAACGACAGCACCAAGTCCCGCGCCGTGACCGATGCGCTGCTCGCCGCCGTGGAGGCAGCTCCCCAGAACGACGACACCGCGTACATTCTGGAAAACCGCGAGTATCTGGCGCGGAAATCCGTCTGGGCGATCGGCGGCGACGGCTGGGCGTATGACATCGGCTTCGGCGGTATCGACCATGTGATGGCCCAGAACCGGGACGTGAATCTGCTGGTGCTGGACACCGAGGTGTACTCCAACACCGGCGGGCAGGCGTCCAAGGCAACGCCCACCAGTGCCACGGCGAAATTCGCCGCCGGCGGCAAGCAGGTGTCCAAGAAGGATCTGGGCGGCATCCTGATGCAGTACGGCTATGTGTACGTGGCGCAGGTGGCCATGGGCGCGGATCAGGCGCAGACGCTCCGCGCATTCCGCGAGGCGGAAGCCTATGACGGCCCCTCCATCGTGATCTGCTACTGCCCGTGTCTGGAGCAGCATATCAAGGCGGGCATGGGCTGCACACAGGAGGAGATGAAGAAGGCAGTGGAGTGCGGCTACTGGCACCTGTACCGCTACGACCCCCGCCGCATCGCCGAGGGTAAGAACCCCTTCCAGCTGGATTCCAAGGAACCCGACACCGACAAGCTCATGGACTTCCTCATGGGCGAGAACCGCTTCGCCTCCCTGAAGAACAACTTCCCGGAGAAGGCGGACGCGCTCTACGCCAAGGAGATCGCCGATGTGAAGGCGCGCTACGCCAAGTATAAGAGGATGGCGGAGGAAAACTGAAGCCTGCTTCCGTATACTGAGCGATCACAGCGGGGGAATCGCTCCAACCAAGCGATTCCCCCTTTTTTCAAACCATTTGATAATTGCCGCAAGGAGACGACTCTCATGTATCAGACTATCCGTTATGAAAAGCAAGATCAAATCGCCATCGTGACCATTGACCGGCCCGAGGCTCTGAACGCCCTGAATGGCACCGTCATCACGGAGCTGGAGCTGGTGGTGGCGGCACTGGAGAACGACCGCGACGTCCGCTGCATGATCCTCACCGGTGAGGGACGCTCCTTTGTGGCGGGTGCCGACATCGGGGAGCAGTACCCGCTGAATCTGGACGGCGGCCGCCGCTGGGGTCAGCGGGGCAGCGCCCTGCTGCGCCGCATCGAAAAGCTGGAGTTCCCCACCATCGCCGCTGTGAACGGCTTCGCCCTGGGCGGCGGCTGTGAGCTGGCGATGAGCTGCGACATTATCCTCGCCTCCGAGAAGGCCAAGTTCGGCCAGCCCGAGGTGGGCCTGGGCATCACCCCCGGCTTCTCCGGCACCCAGCGTCTGCCCCGCCGCGTGGGCGTGGCCAAGGCCAAGGAGCTGATCTTCTCCGGCAAGATGATCAAGGCCGACGAGGCGGAAAAGATTGGCCTTGTCAACGCCGTCTACGCCCCCGAGGCCCTGCTGGACGGTGCGCTGGAGATGGCCAAGTCCTTCACCAAGAACGCACCCATCGCCGTGAAATACGCCAAGGCGTGCATTGACCGGGGGATACAGACGGACATAGACAGCGGTATCGCCTGCGAAAACGAGCTGTTCGCCATGTGCTTCGCCACCGCCGACCAGAAGGAGGGAATGGGCGCATTCCTGGAGAAACGTTCCGCGCAGTTTACAAATACCTGACAGGAGGAAACGACAATGGCACTGATGACCGCGAAAGAATACATCGACTCTCTGCGTAAGCTGAACACCCGCGTGTATATGTTCGGCGAGAAGCTTGACAACTGGGTGGATCACCCCATGATCCGTCCCT
>ERZ1106963.349-NODE-349-length-70717-cov-11.753871_pt1 | contig 70717 bp, 59 predicted proteins | sample MGYA00403681_ERZ1106963 | MGnify/ENA primary metagenome ERZ1106963 (study PRJEB35170, sample SAMEA104062407) | human gut metagenome | biome: human gut; feature: human-associated habitat; material: faeces | place: Denmark | collected 2012-05-03 ...
CGATGGTCGAGCTCAAGGCCCGGGCCTGCAACATGCAGACGGGATGCTTCCGCCTACTCGACCGAACCCTCTCCAACGTCAAGCGCATCCTCGACGAGAGGGGCGAGAGCATCGTCACGGTCAAGATCATTGAGGAGGCTTCGAGCCTCATGATGCTCTAACGGACAAGGAGGCCGGGACAATGAAAATGAGAAAGCAGCGACTCATGGGCCTCGCCCTTATCGCAATCGCCGCCCTGGTCGTGGCCCTGGCCTCCACCGGGGAAACGGTCGAAGACCGGGACGCGACCGCCGCCGTCATGATCGGCCCCCTGGGGCTCTACATGATGTTCACGAAAGAGTACGTCCTCTACGACGGGGAACCCGCAGAGCCGGAGGAGAAGGCCCGGGACAGGCCCGGGCCGACCCGCCGAGGAAGTAGCAGCAGCAAACGGACAACGACGAAAGGAGTCAACACATGGCACGGAAAAGAGTTATCGAGCCCCCGAGCATCCAGACATGGGAGGACGCCAACGACGCCCTCCGGCAGATCGCCGAGGCGCAACTCGCCCTCACCGACATCGAGGGCGAGATGAACAAGCAAATCCTCGGGGCGAAGAAAGCTGCCGAGGAGCAGGGCAAGCAGTACAAGGACAGGGTCGCGAAGCTCGAGCGCGAGCTCAAGGACTTCGTCACCGAGCACCGGGCCGACATGGGGAAGACGAAATCGAAGACCCTCACCTTCGGCGAGGTCGGCTTCCGGCAATCTACCTCAGTTTCCCTCCCCCGGGCGAAGGAGAAGATCGCGGACATCATCCGTTTTCTCAAGGCCCGGCAGATGATGGACTGCATCGTCACAAAGGAGGAGGTCAGCAAGGAGGCCCTCAAGAAGTACGGCGCGGACACCGTCACGGCGGTCGGGGCCACCTGGAAGCAGGGCGACGTCTTCGGCTATGAGCTCAACCTCGCGAAGCTCGAGCAGATCAAGGCCGGGCAGTAAAGGAGGACCCAGGAATGACGACAGCAGCACGGCGCGGGCGCAAGCCCGCCTCCATCCGTACCCTATGGGCGATCGCCAAGTCCCCAGAGCTGGCGATGACCGAGGATGAGCTCCACGCCCTCGTCTATCGGGAGACCAAGAAGGAAAGCATCCGGCAGCTCTCGCAGGGAGAGCTCAACACGGTGGTCCGCGTCCTGCAAAACATGAAGGACGGTGTCAAGCGCGACACCCGCAGCAAGCGCACCGACGAGGGCGGCGACGTCCGCACCGTAGCCCAGCGCCGCAAGATATACGTCCTCACGGAGCGGCTCGGCTGGAACGACGACAACCGCATCAACGGGCTTGCGAAGAAGATGTTCCGGGTCGACCGCATCGAATGGCTCACGATGGCACAATGCAGCAAGCTTATCGAGGCCCTCAAGAAAATGGTCGCCCGGATGGAGGAACAGGAGGCGCAGCGTGATGAGTAAGTCAACTGCCCGCGTCTCACACGATCGGGCAGAGGAGGCGGACGTGGATGACAGCTTGCGACACATGCGCGGGCACCCCTGAAAATACGGCAAGACCCATTGCCCGAACCATCGGACGCCGGAGGAGACCGCCGCCGACGTGAGCCGTATCGAGGCCCAGCGATGGGCGCGGCTCCGGCAAGAGCGAGAACGCGAGAACCCCCGAAATTACCCACAGCAGCCCAAGGAGGAAAACCAACAATGAAGTACAACGGCCAGTTACTACAGAAGGGGTCACAGGGCCCGGAAGTCCGCTATATCAAGGAGGCGCTGCTCCTGCTCGGCCAGTACGAGAAGCACGTCACCAGCATTTCACACGACCGTTTCAGATCGGACACTGTCCGGGCGGTCAAGCGGTACCAGAACACTCACATCGACGTCAAGGGTAATCGACTCGAAGCGGACGGCATCGTCGGGCCGTTGACCTGGGATGCCATCGTCCGCGACTACACCAACAAGACGGCGGCGAAGCCGATGCCCACCACCCGGAGGATTGACCGGAACGAGTTCCCCCATCTCAAGGAGGAGACCATCGAGAAGCTCAACGCCGCATGGCAAGGCACCTCGAATATCCGCGTCGAGATGATGAAGCTCGCCCTCGCCAACGCCACGGACAACACCGACATCAACGGCTTCTACATGTGGGGAGAGAACCTCTACAACAAAGACCTCGCGATCAACATCGCCACCCCAGAGAAGCTGCTCGCCGGGGCCAAGCGCAACCCGCAATACTACAACGGCGGGCGGCTCGAGATGATGCTCGTAGCCGTGAAGTACGGCTTCCACGCGGGCGCGGATTGCTCGGGAATGTGGATAGGCATACTCCGCCGCCTAGCGCTCATCACGGCCAAGACCGACGCCACGGCTAACGGGCTTTGCGGCATCGGCTACTCCCAGGCGATCACCCGGCAGCAGCTCCAACCCGCCGACCCCGTGGGCTACCCCGGACACATCGGCATGTACCTCGGTGCGGGCCTGGTCTGCGAAGCAGCGGGCGGGGCCTACGGCATCGTCATCACCAAGCTCGACAACCGCATCCTCTACAGCATGGTCGAGAAGAAGCACTACATGGGTAAGGCGTGGACGCGCTTCCGGCGCTGGAAGTTCATATGAGCAAGCCGAAGCGCATGACGCAGCGCGAGAAGAAGCTCCGAGTAGAGGTGCGGCAGGAGCTCCGGGAGAAGGGCATCCTCCCGCCCGTCAAGCCCAAGCTCAACCGCAAGAAGTTCGCCGCCCAGGTTATCGGGGAGTTCAATGAGCTCTTGCGAACCGACGCCATCCGAGCCGAGCTCTGCCTCATCAAAGCGATTGGGTGCATGGTCGGCAAGGACATGAAAGAGGTCAGTCCCGAACAAGTCGGCGTCCTCAAGCTCCTCAAGATCGCCGTCGACACGAACACCTACATGAAGGCCCTCGAGGACGAGGGTATCGAAACCTATACGCTCGGGGACTACATCGACAAAGTCGTCTCCCCGGTCTGGAAACTTTAGGAGGGTTCTACAATAACAAAACTAACGCCGGATAAGGTGAGGACAGAACAGGGCCTCACCATCCATAACACGAACGACGCCCGCGTCCACTATTACGTCGACGACGTTAGCGCCTGGTAGAACCTCTGGGAGGATGAAGTCGGATGGCACGCGGGCGACGGGCGCGGCCCAGCAACGACACCACGCTCGCGATCGAGATCATCATGGCGGGCAAGGGTACCGCCAAGGATAAGAAGGCCGAGGAGAACGGGGCGTTCCTGGCTGCGCTGCTCCTCCAACGTCACGACCTGGGCGTCGAGAGGCTCTACACACAATCATTGGATGGGGCTCCCGGACAGCATCAGGCAGGGAGCAAGGAAGAATTGCCCGTACTACATCCTCTCACATTGGGAACAGTTCAAGGCCCGGGTCGCGGCGCTACTCAAGCAACTCGACCAGGAGCCCGCAGAGGTGGACGCGGACGGCTACCCGACCAAGACCCCGGCGTGGCAGAAGGAGGGCTTTGAGGCTCTTGTAGAGCGCGGCATCATCAACTCCCCGGAAGTCTGGAAGAAACGCTTCGACGAGCCGATCACGGCCAGAGAGGTCATGGGCATCCTCGGCAGGATGTAACAGGAATGAGGACACAGGACATGGACGACTTCAAGAAAGACCTAACGCTTGACATGCTAGACGGCGTTCTCTACAGGCAGATCGCCGAGGCGATCGGCTACCGCTCGCTCGACCGCGAGTCGTGGGGACGGTAACCGAATGAAAAATTAAGAATGAATATTACATACAGATGAAACGGGTGATTCTTTCAGGCGGCGGCACAGGCGGCCACATCTATCCGGCCGTCGCAGTGGCCGAAGCACTTCAACGCCGCTGCGGCGACGGGGTGGAACTCCTCTTCGTCGGCGCCGAAGGCAAAATGGAGATGGAGAAGATTCCGGCGCTGGGCTACCGCATCGTAGGGCTGCCGACGGCGGGACTGCAACGGCGGTTCGCGCTGTCGAATCTGGCGCTGCCCTTCAAGGTACTCAAAAGCGTCGGCCGTGCGCGGCGCACGATCTGCGAGTTCGGCGCCGACGTCGTGGTGGGATTCGGCGGCTACGCCTCGGGGCCCGTGCTGTGGGCCGCGCAGCGATCGGGAATCCCGACGCTCATTCAGGAGCAGAACTCCTACGCCGGTCTGACGAACAAGATCCTCGCACACGGTGCGCGGCGTATCTGCGTGGCCTACGACGGCATGGAGCGCTTCTTCCCCGCCGAGCGGATCGTGCACACGGGAAATCCCCTGCGCGGACGCTTCGCCGTGCCGACCGAGGCCGACCGGCTGGAAGGACTGGCAGCTTTCGGATTGGACGCCGCACGCCCCACGGTGCTCGTCGTGGGCGGCTCGCTGGGCTGCCGCACGCTCAACGAGACGATGAAGGCGTGGCTCGCGCGGCAGGAGTTCCGGCCGCCGTTCCAGGTGATCTGGCAGACGGGCAAATATTACGAGGCCGAGATGCGGCGCTTTCTCGAAGAACATCCCGCGCCGGGCGTCTGGCAGGGGGCCTTCATCGACCGTATGGACCGCGCCTATGCCGCGGCCGACGTCGTGGTGTCGCGCAGCGGCGCCTGCTCCGTCTCGGAGCTGTGTCTGGTGGGCAAGCCCACGCTCTTCGTCCCCTCGCCCAACGTGGCCGAAGATCACCAGACCAAGAACGCGCAGGCGCTCGTCGACCGGCAGGCTGCCGTTCTGGTCGCCGACGCCGAAGCGCCCGCACGGGCCATGGAGACGGCGGGCGAACTGCTCGCCGACCCCGCACGGAGGACGCTGCTCGCCCGCAACATCGCGGCGCTGGCCGTGCCCGACGCGGCGGAACGGATCGTCGACGAAATCGAAAAAATCTGGTAAGATGGAGATACAACGCATCTATTTCATCGGCATCGGCGGTATCGGCATGAGCGCGCTGGCCCGCTATTTCCTCCACGAAGGCCGCGAGGTGGCCGGCTACGACCGCACGCGGTCGGCACTCACCGAGGCGCTCGCGGCCGAGGGAGCCGCCATTCACTACACGGACGACACGGCGGCCATTCCCGCCCCGTTCCGCGAGCGGGAGGGCACCGTGGTGGTCTACACCCCCGCCGTGCCGGACGACCACGCCGAACTGAGCTGGTTCCGAGACCACGGCTTCACCGTCGAGAAACGGTCGCAGATGCTGGGCCACCTCTCGGCCGGCAAATACGTGATGGCCGTGGCCGGCACGCACGGCAAGACCACCACCTCGACGCTCGTCGCATGGCTCAACCGCGAGGTCGAAGGGGCCGGAAGCGCCTTTCTGGGCGGCATCTCGAAGAACTTCGGCAGCAATCTGGTGCTGGGCGACGGGCCGCGGCTCGCAGTCGAAGCCGACGAGTTCGACCGCTCGTTCCTCCGCCTGCGGCCCGACGTGGCGGTCGTCACGGCCGTAGACGCCGACCATCTCGACATCTACGGCACCCACGAAGCCGTGAAGGAGGCCTTCGCACAGTTCATCGAGCGCATCCGGCCGGGCGGCGCGCTGGTACTCAAAGCAGGCGTCGACGTGGCGCTGCGCAACGACGCCGTCACGGTCTACCGCTACGCCTACGACACCCCCTGCGACTTCTACGCCCGCGACGTGCGGCTCATCGAGGGCGGACACTACCGCTACGATCTGGTCACGCCGTCGGGTGTGATCGCCGACTGCACGTTGGGGATCCCCGGCTGGGTCAACGTCGAAAACGCCGTGGCGGCCGTCGCGGCGATGTGGTGCGCCGCCCGCGCCGAAGGAGGGACGCTCGACACAGAGCGACTGCGGCGTGCGCTGGCAGCCTTCGAGGGGGTCAAACGCCGCTTCGAATTCTACGTCAATACCCCGCGGCAGGTCTACATGGACGACTATGCCCACCATCCGCGCGAACTGGCCGCCGCGCTCACCTCGGTGCGGCGGATGTTTCCCGGCCGGCGCGTGACGGCGGTCTTCCAGCCGCACCTCTACACCCGCACGCGCGACTTCTACCGCGAGTTCGCCGAGGCGCTGTCGCAGGCCGACGAAGTGCTGCTGCTGCCGATCTATCCCGCACGCGAGGAGCCGATCGAGGGCATCGCCTCCGAGATCATCGCCGAACGGGTCACCGTACCGTGCCGCATCGTCGGCCGCGAAGCGCTGGCGGCGACGCTCGGCGCAGCCGCGACCGACGTGGTCGTCAGCTTCGGGGCGGGCAACATCGACGCCTGCTGCGATGCCGTGGCGGACGTATTGCGTAAAAAAGCCTGACGGATGCCCAGACCGCTGCGATACACGCTCATCGGGCTGCTGTGGGCCGCCGTGGCCGGGTACATCGTCTACTCGGCCGCACGGGTGCGGACTCACCGGCGACAGCTCGTCGTGCAGCGGCTCGATATCGAGATCGCCGACAGTTCGTCGCACGGGCAGCTCGTCACGGGCGGCGCAGTACGGCAGTGGCTGGCGCGCAGCGGCGTGAAAACCGTCGGTGCGGCGGCGCGCGAGGTCGACCTGCGGAGCATCGAAGGACTGATCCTGCGCAACGGGTTCGTGGCCGACGCCACCGCCTCAATCGACTACGGCGGCGTGCTGCGCATCGCCGTGCGCCAGCGTCGTCCCGTCGTGCGGCTGCTGTTCGACGGCTACAACGCCTACGCCACCGACGAAGGGTATCTCTTCGCGGCGCCGCAGTCGTCGGCGCTCTACGTTCCGGTGATGACCGGTTCCTACGCCCCGCCCGCTCCGGCCTCCTACACGGGATCGATAGCGGATTACACCGCCGCGCGGATCGCCGAATCGGAGGGCCGCATCGCCGAGATCGAACGCGAAAAATACCCGCTCTACCGCGCCGAGCGCGAGAACGACGAAAACATCAAGGCGCTGCGGCGCATGACGATCAAGAAAGGGCTGTTCGAACGCCGCGAAAATTTCGAGCGCCGCGTGAAGGAGCTGCGTGAAAAAAAGGCGCGGCTGCGCCGCGAATACCGCTATACGGCGCGGGTCTTGCAGGAGCGCATCGATAAAATCTCCGCCCGGCAGGCGGCCGAACGGGAAAAACAAAAAAAGTTGCGGAAAAGCTACGAAGATTTCCTGAAACTGCTTAACTTTGTGGTGCTCGTCGAAAAGGACGATTTCTGGCGATCGGAGATCGTCCAGATCGTCGTGGCGAAAGGCCCGGACGGAGCGCCCGAGATCGAACTGGTACCCCGCACGGGCAGCCATACGGTGATCTTCGGCAGCCCCGACGACGCGGAGGAGAAACTCGCGAAACTGCTGACGTTCTACCGCCGCGGATTGCGGAACATCGGATGGGAAGAGTACCGCACGATCAACGTCAAATACAAAGAACAAGTGGTGTGCACAAAATAGAGCGTCTGCACCGGAGCGGCGGCCGAAAGACCGTCCGCAAGGCAAACGCCCGATGAAACAAAGCTGACAAACGTGGAGAAGAAGAATTACATCGTCGCAATCGACCTGGGATCGTCGAACGTCGTGGTGGCCGTCGCCGAACGCGACGCCGAGGGACGTCCGGTCGTCCGCAGCATCGTCTCGAAACCTTCGCAGGGAGTGAAGGCGGGCATGATTACGAATATCGAGCAGGTGAGCAATTCCATCAAGGCGGCCGTCGAGGCCGTTGGCGAGGAGCTGGGCATCCGCATCACCGAAGCCTACACCGGCATTTCGGGCGATTTCGTGCGCTGCGCCCGCCACACCGACCACGTCTTCACCTCCGATCCGCAGAACGGCGTCAACCGCACCGACGTGGAGGCGCTGTTCGACCGTATGCGCAACGTGCAGGCCCCCGACGACGAGACGATCATGGAGCGCATCCCGCAAAACTACCTCGTGGACGAAAACCAGGAAGTGGCCGACCCCGTCGGATCGTTCGGCAAGCGGCTCGCATCGACCTTCAACTTCATCCTTTGCGCCAAAACCCCGATCGAACGGCTCAACCTGGCGCTGCGCCGGCTGGGCATCCGCTCGCTGGGGATGTACGCCAACGCGCTGGTGACGGGCGCCGCCGTCCTCTCGGCGGACGAGAAGGAGGAGGGTGCGGCCGTGGTCAACATCGGCGGCGGCGTGACCGACGTGGCGGTCTACTACCGCAACGTGCCGCGCTACATCGCCACCATCCCCATGGGGGCGGGGGCGATCAACAACGACATCCGCACGCTGGGCATCCTCGAACGCCATGTGGACAGCCTCAAACGCAAATTCGGTTCGGCGGTCGCCGAGCTGGCGCCCGAAAACAAGATGGTGAGCGTCAAGGGACGCACCGCCAAGGAGACCAAGGATATCTTGCTGCACAACCTGGCCGTGGTGATCGAATCGCGCGCCCGCGATATCGCCGAATACGTCGCGCAGGAGATCCGGGATTCGGGATTCGGCGACAAGCTGGCCTACGGCATCGTGCTGACGGGCGGCTCGGCGCAGTTGCAACATATCGACGAACTGTTCCGCCGCGTAACGGGCATGGAGGTCCGCATCGGCACGGCCGAGGAGGCCGTCGACGAGACGTCGCGGGAAAAGGTCGTTTCGCCGGCCTACTCGACGGCCGTCGGACTGCTGCTCCGCGGCGCCGCCCACGGCGACTGCGCCGTGACCGATATCCCGCGTCAGGGAGGTGCGGCACAGTCCGCCGGGCCGACGATCCCGCGCGCGACCCCCTACTCTGCCGGGAAGCCCGCGACAGGCGTTTCGGCAGCGCCCTACACACCGCGGCCCGCGGCCGCACCGACTCCCCCGCCGACGACTCCCGCGGCGAACGCCGCAACGGAAGGGGCGGCGCAAGGGGCCGCAGCCGAAACCGCCGAGACGCCGCATCGTCCGAAACGGGGCCTGCTCGACAAGCTCAAACAGAAGTTGGGAACCCGCCTGGACGACTTCTTTACCGGATCAGAAGACGAAGAGATCTGAGTCGCCCGACCGGGCAAGGCGGCGGGAAGCCGAAACAATATGAACGAGAAAACGCAAAACCGGCCGGCAACCGGAACGAACGCCCGACGAAAAAGAGGTTAAGGAATTATGAGTGACGATCTGATGAACGAAATTGCTGCGGCAAAAGATAAATCTTCGATAATCATGGTGGTGGGCGTCGGCGGTGCCGGCGGCAACGCCGTGAACCACATGTGGAACCTCGGCATCAAGGACGTCGGGTTCATGGTCTGCAATACCGACGCACAGGCGTTGGACAACAGTCCCGTCGAGGAGAAGGTGCAGTTGGGGCGCGAAGGTCTCGGTGCGGGCAACGATCCCGAAAACGGACGCAAAGCGGCCATCGAATCGCTCGACGACATCCGCCGCAGGCTCGAAGCGGCCGGCACGCGGATGCTCTTCGTGACGGCCGGTATGGGCGGCGGCACGGGCACGGGCGCATCGCCCGTAATCGCCAAACTGGCGCATGAAATGGGCATCCTCACCGTCGGTATCGTCACCTCGCCGCTGGCCGTCGAGGGCAAGATCCGCTACGAACAGGCCTTTCGGGGCATCAAGGAGCTGAGCCGCAACGTCGATTCGCTATTGGTCATCAACAACGAGAACATCGTCGAGATGTACGGCCGCCTCTCGCTCAAACAAGCCTTCGGCAAGGCCGACGACATCCTCGCATCAGCTGCCAAGGGCATCGCCGAGATCATCACCGTCGAAAGCGACATGGTCAACGTCGACTTCGCCGACGTGTCGAAGGTGATGCGCGACAGCGGCCGCGCCCACATGTCGGTGGCTACGGCCGAAGGCGAGCACCGCGCCGCAGAGGTGGCCCGCGCGTCGCTCGAATCGCCGCTGCTCGACCATACGCTCATATCGGGCGCGAAAAACATCCTGCTGAACATCTCGACCTCCGACGCCGATTCGCTGGCGCTGGACGAGGTGATGGAGATCCTGAAATACATCCAGTCGCACGCCAGCGTACAGGCCCCCGACGGCACGGTGCACGACGCCAACATCATCTGGGGCACGAGCGTCAAACCGCAGCTGGGGCGGCGCATCGAGCTGGTCGTCGTGGCGACGGGATTCGACAGCGCGGCGATCGAGCGCGCCGCGAAACCGGTCGTCCCGCCCGCCGACGTCCTCGCCGCGCAGCCCCGCGAAGAGAACACGGTGCTCGAACCGATCAAACCGCGCCCCGTGCCGACGCTGCGGCCCATGACGCAGGTGATGCTGGGCGAACGGCCGACACGTTACAAGAACATCGAGGCGCAACTGGCCGTACCGGCCTACCGGACGCGCAAGGCCGAGCTGATCGTCGAGACCTCGACCAGCCGCAAGGAGGTGCTCAAGGAGGAGGGCGACGCCGCGGCGAAACCTCCGCAGGAGAAGGGCGGCTCGCTCTTCGACTGATCCGTCGGCAGGCAGTGCAAAACGAAAATAGACGAATTTGGAAGGCAGTCTGGTCACACTCAACCCCGTAGACATCGGTCTGCTCCTGCCGGGAGCGGTCGCGGTGTGCCTGCTGGCGGTCTCGGCCCTCGTTTCGGGCGCCGAGACGTCGTTTTTCTCGCTCACGCCGCACGACATACGGGACATCAAGGCACATCCCGAAAAATCTTCGAACGACGCCATTCTGCGGCTGCTCGGCGACGTCGATCAACTGCTCGCTACGATTCTGGTGGTCAACAATCTGGTGAACATCTGCATCGTCATCCTGGCCGCACGCATCATCAACCTGCTCTTCACGTTCGGCTCGGCCGGCATGCGCTTTCTCTTCGAATCGGTCATCGCCACTTTCCTGCTGCTGCTTTTCGGCGAGATCATCCCCAAGGTATTCGCCCAGAGCCGCCCCCTGCGGTTCGCCCGTACGGTAGCGCGCCCCATCCTGCTGATGCGCTGGCTGATGCGCCCCTTCGCCTACATCCTGATCCGCACGAGCAGCACGATCAGCGAACACGCCGCGCGTCGCAACGAGATTTCGCTCGACGAGCTGGCCGACGCCGTCGACATGACCGCTACCGCCTCGGCCGAGGAGCACAACATGCTCTCGGGCATCGTCAAGTTCGCCAACACCGAGGTGCAGGAGATCATGCGTCCCCGCGTGGATGTCGTCGCCGTCGGAATAGGCGACAACTACCTGAGCGTCAAGGAACGCATCATCGCTTCGGGTTTCTCGCGCATTCCGGTCTGCGACGAGGATCTGGACAATATCAAGGGAATCCTCTACGTCAAGGATCTGCTGCCCTACATCAACAACGGCGACGAATTCGGCTGGCAACAACTGTTGCGAAAAGCCTATTTCGTGCCCGAACACAAGAAGATCAACGACCTGCTGGAAGAGTTTCAGTCGAACAAGGTACACATGGCCGTCGTGGTCGACGAATACGGTTCGACGCTGGGCATCGTCTCGCTCGAAGATATTCTCGAAGAGATCGTCGGCGAGATTTCAGACGAAAGCGACGCCGTCGAAAGCGCCTACACCAAGCTCGACGACCGCAACTACCTCTTCGACGGCAAGACCCACATCGGCGACTTCGAACGCATCCTGCAACTGCCCGAAAACACCTTCGCCGACGTCAAGGGCGAGGCCGAGACGCTGGCGGGACTGATGCTCGAAATCAAGCGCGATTTTCTGAAAAAGGGCGACGTCGTGACCACGCACGACCTCCGTTTCACGGCCCACACGATCGAAGGCCGACGCATCGACAAGGTACAGGTGACGCTGCCCGAATAGACGGCCGCGCACCGGATTCCCCAACCCGCTCAATCCCGAAAAGATGACCCTCCGCTGCATCCTCGCCCCGCTGGCTTCGCCCGACACGCTTCGCGGGCAGGTGACCGATGCCGATTGGGCCGCTGCGGCCGCATTTCCGCCCCGCCGACGGGCCGAATACCTCACATGGCGCGCCGTCGTCTACCGCGAACTGGGTGCCGTGCCGATCGGCTACGACGCCGCGGGCGGCCCCGTGCTGATCGGCGATCCGCGCCATATCGGCGTCTCGCACGGGGGCGGGCACGCGGCCGTCGTGATCTCCGACCGCCCCTGTGCGGTAGACATCGAATCCGAGACACGTCGTTTCACCCGCGCGGCGGCGCATTTCCTTACTCCGGCCGAAGCCGCACTCGGCGACGATCCGCGCGTGGCGGGCGTGGTCTGGTGCGCCAAGGAGACGCTCTACAAGCTGGCCCGCCGTCGCGGACTCGACCTGCTGCGCGACCTCGCGATCGAACGGATCGACTTCGCGGCGGGCGAGGTCGTCGGCCGCATCCGCGGCGGCGAACCGATCCCGATGCGGCTGGAACTGCGCGAAGGGCTGATCGTCGTCCACACCCTTTGATCCGCAGCGACATCCGCCGCACCGCCTTCTCTATGCAGCGACCGATCCGGAAATCGACGGCAACATACGCACCCGGACCGGGCGCACACGAAATCACCCCTGCTGCAATGTATCGCAGCAGGGGTGAAAACCGTTTCCGGCGGCGGAAAGCCCGCGTCGGTCAACTCCCGTGCAGGGGTTCCCAGCCCAACCGCAGATCGGGAAGTCCGGTCAGTTCGCGCACCGCCCGACGCCCCTCCTCGCCCAATGTAAGCGAATAGCGATTAACGAAGAGCGCGATATGACGGTCGATCACCTCGTCGTCCAACTCACGAGCGTGTTCCCTGACGAACGGCCGCGACACCGTCGGGTGTTCGAGCGCGTAGGCGATGCTGTCGTGCAACACCCGATCGAAGGTGCGACGCACCTCCGCCGGCAGTTCCCGACTCGCCACGATGCCGCCCAACGGCAGCGGCAGTCCCGTCTGCCGCTCCCACAACGCTCCCAGATCGGCCACCAGTTCCAGATTGTGCCGCTCGTAGGTAAAACGCCCTTCGTGAATGAGTACGCCCGCATCGAACGCACCCCGTTCGACCGCTGCGGCGATCTCGGAAAAGAGCACCGGCGTACGGTCGACGATCGAGGGAAAAAAGCGCAGCAGCATGGCATTGGCCGTAGTGAGTTCGCCCGGAATGGCTACGCGCCGGATCGGCGACCGGTCGCCGCGGCGCCGCACGAGCAACTGCCCGTTGCCCCGTCCGAGTGCCGATCCGCTGTCGAGCAGCGCATAACGGTCGACGACGGCCGGCAGCACGGCATAGCTGATCTTCGAAATATCGGGCCCGTCAGGCGACGAGACGCCTTCGTTCAGCTCCTCGATATCCTGGAATCCGACCTCGAACGCGAGGCCCTGCGTCGGGATACGACCGTTGAGCAACGCCTCGAACATGAACGTATCGTTGGGGCAGGGCGAAATACGGAGGCGCAACCGGTCAGTCATCGTCGTCGGCCGAAAGCCGTTTTTTCGTGACCGCCTTCTCCGACCTGCTCCGACCGCCGAAACGGCCGATCAGGAAGCCCGCCAGGAAGATCACGGCCCAGATGACGAGCGTCGTGATCTTGCCCATGGCCCAGACGTAGATCTCGCTCGAATAGAAAATCAGGAGGAAGAAGAGCACCAGCGCGGCGGCGATGCCGATCATCCATTTGGTAGATGTTTTCATAAGCCTATCGGTTTGAATTTCAAGTTTATCACCCCTTTCCGACACCCCCGGCGGATCGGCGAAAGGGAAGTCAATCCAGCGAAGAGACGGATCCGATTTCGCCGACGAGCAGCGCCAACTCCCGTGCCAGCGCCTCGCAGGCATCGGCTACGCGCCACACGCCGAAGGGTTCTCCCACGCGGTTGGAGACGGCACGCACCTCGGCGGCCGGTACGCCCAGCGCCGCAGCGACGGCGAAGAACGCCGCCCCCTCCATGTTCTCCACCTCGGCTCCGGCAGGTGCCGCCCCGCTGCGTGCGACGCTGTTAGAAACCGCCGTGCGCAGCCCCGGAACAGCGAACGTCGGACGATAGGCGTCGGCGTACCGTTCCGGCAATCCCTCCACGCGCTCCTCGGCGACGGCGACGACCTCGCCGACGGCAACCTCCGATGCGGGATAGACGCCGGCGATGCCCGCCAGCAGCAGCAGATCGGGGCGTTCGTCGACGATCGCACGCGCCGTCGCGGCGGCAGCAGCGGCAGGGCCTACGCCCGTGATGCGGTACGCGACGCCGGGACAGCGGCGCCGGAAAGCCTCGGCTTCGCCCGCCGTGGGGAAGAGGACGACCGTGCGCATACGTCTACCGGCCGACGACGGCTTCCAGCTCTTCGACCGTCACGGGGATCGTACGGTCGCCGAGGATGCGGCAGCCGGTGTCGGTCACCAGCAGGTCGTCTTCGATGCGGATGCCGCCGAAATCGAGATAGCGGCTGCGCAGCAGGTCGTAGTCGACGATCCCGCGGAACTTGCCTTCGGCTTCGCACTTGTCGACGAGCGCCGGGATGAAGTAGATGCCCGGTTCGTCGCTCAGGATCGTCCCCGGGCGCAGACGCCACGTGGCGCGGTGGAGGCAGGTAGCCGACTGCGCGGCGCGCTCGGCCACGAGCGAATAGTCGAAACTGCGCTCGCCGATGTTTTCGCAGTCGTGCACGTCCATGCCCAACCCGTGTCCCAGTCCGTGGGGCATGAAGAGGTACATGGCGCCCGCGGCGACAGCGTCGTCGGCCGAACCTTTGAGCAGCCCCACGCCGACGAGCCCCTCGGCCAGCTTGCGGTAGGCTTCGAGGTGTACCTCCTGCATGTACATCATTCCCGGGCGCACGATGCGTGCGATGTGGTCGTGGCACGCCAGCACGATGTCGTAGATCTCGCGCTGCTGCGCCGTGAAACGGCCGCTGACAGGGTAGGTGCGCGTGTGGTCGGAGCAGTAGTTCATCCGATTCTCGCCGCCGGCATCGACCAGCAGCAGCCGTCCGTCGGCGAGCACCCCCTCCGAGTTGAGGTTGTGCAGCGTCTCGCCGTGCTGCGAGACGATCGACGGGAACGACACGCCGAGCCCCATCGACTTGGCGACGCCCTCGATCGCACCGGCGATCTCGCGCTCGACGACGCCCGCGCGGCACATCCGCATGGCGGTGGTGTGCATGGCGTAACCGATGTGGAAGGCATCCTCCATCTGCGCCACCTCCTCGGCGCTCTTGACCTCGCGCATCTCCGCGACGGCGAACATCAGGTCGACCGACTTGTAGTCGTGCAGCAGCGCAGGAGCGATCCCCAGCAGCGCCGAGAGTTGCAGCTTCGTTTCGCCGCGGTAGGGCGGCAGGTAGTGTATGCGGCGGCCGAGCCGGATCGCGGCGGCCAGATAGTCGGCCAGCGCCGCCAGCGGGCGGCAGTCGGCGACGCCCGCGCGGGCGCCTTCTTCGCGCAGCGTGGGCTGCGGCCCCGTCCAGATGATGTCGTCGACGGTGAAATCGTCGCCGAAAAGCACCTCCTCGCCCGTATCGGCGTCGATGACGCCCGCGAGCGACGGCCGGTCGAGGCCGAAATAGTAGAGGAACGTCGAATCCTGACGGAAATAGTAGGCGTTGTTGGGATAGTTGTTGGCTGAGGGCTGGTTGCCCGGCAGCAGGATCAGCCCGCCGCCCGTCTTCGCGCGCAACTCGGCGCGGCGCGAAACGTAGGTTTTGACCGGAAACATGTTCGTTGATTTTTTCTTCCATTTCTCGCCTCGGCAATTCGAGCAAGTTCAATTGCGCTCGGCTTGACGAAATGGTTGTCTTTTTTACGTCGTCTCCCTACCGGCGGTTGCCCAGCAGCCGCAGCATGTAGAGAAACAGGTTGATGAAATCGAGGTAGAGCGACAGCGCACCCAGCAGCGCCATTTTCTGCATCGGCTCGTCGACCTCGGCGCCGGAGTAGATCATCCGCTTGATCGTCTGCGTGTCGTAGGCCGTCAGCCCGACGAAGAGCAGGATGCCGACGTAGGTGACGATCCACATGAGCATCTCGCTTCGGAGGAAGAGATTGACCACCGAGGCGAGGATCACGCCCACGAGGGCCATCGTCAGCAGGTTGCCCCACGACGAGAGGTCGCGCCCCGTGACGAAGCCGTAGAGCGACATCGCGCCGAACATGCCGGCCGTGACGAGGAACGTCAGGCCGATCGATCCCAGGTCGTAGACGAGGAAAATGGTCGACAGCGTGGCGCCGTTGACCACCGAATAGGCGATGAACATCAGCGTGGCCGTCAGGAACGACATGCGCATGATGTTGGCCGCCAGGACGAAGACGAGCACCAACTCGGCGACGATGAGGCCGAGGAAGACGAAGCGGCTGCTGAAAATCGCCTGCAACAGCGTTTCGGAGCCGGCCACCGTATAGGCCGTCAGCGCCGTCAGTGCGAGCGCCATAGTCATCCAGAGATAGACGTTGCGGAAAAGCGTCGCGCGCGCGGCATCGGGCTGCGCGGCGGCAAGGGTCGGTTTGGTTGTTTCCATTTTCGTGTCGAATGATTTTGTTATTTTGACATTTCTTTTCGTTTTCCCTGCAAAAGGCGTGCGGCGAATCAGTCGGGCTGCGAATTCGAGGCGTCGGCCGGCACCATGCGGTAGAGCTGGTCGCCACGCCGCACGAGCGAAGGGGTTTTCAGCGAACAGAAGACCCCTTGCACGGCCTCCTGGGCAGGAGCATTGCCCACATAGGGGTCGGCCGTCAGTTCGACCACGCCCGTCGTCGGCCCCTGGAAGAAGAGCTCGTCGCCGCGCCGCACGGGCGACGCCTCGACCCATACCTCGGCCACCGACTGCTTCTTGAAGAAGTTGGTCACCCGCCCCACGTAGACCTTGCGGTGCGTGGCCGACGATCCGTAATGCTCGCTATGTTCGGCCATCGGCGCACCGGCATAGTAACCCTGCCAGAAGCCGCGGTTGAAGACCGTCGCCAGCTCCTCTTTGAGCGCAGCAGCCAGTTCGGGCGTATATTCGCCCGTCTCCATCGCCCGCAGGGCGCGGTCGTAACACGCCACCACCCGTTTGACGTACTCCGCACCGCGGGCACGCCCTTCGATTTTGAGCACGCGCACGCCGGCGCCGACGAAGCGGTCGAGGAAGTCGATCGTGCAGAGGTCTTTGGGCGAAAGGAGGTATTGCCCCTCGGCGGCGAGCTGCGCGCCCGTCTCCACGTCGGTGAGCGTATATTTGCGGCGGCAGATCTGGCGGCAGGCGCCCCGGTTGGCCGAACACCCCGTCTCGTGAAGCGACAGGTAGCACTTGCCCGAAACGGCCATGCACAGCGCGCCGTGGGCGAACATCTCGATGCGCACCGGATCGCCCGAAGGGCCGCAGATCTGCTGCTCGTCGATCGCGCGGGCGATGCGGCCGATCTGATCGAGCGACAGTTCGCGCGCCAGCACCACCACGTCGGCCCACTGCGAAAAGAACTTCACCGCCTCACTGTTCGTGAGGTTGCACTGCGTGGAGATATGCACCTCCATCCCGATGCGGCGCGCGTAGAGGATCGCCGACAGGTCGGAAGCGATCACGGCGTCGACCCCCGCCGCGCGGGCACGGTCGACGAGCGCGTGCATCTGCCGCAATTCGTCCTCGTAGATCACCGTATTGACCGTCAGGTAGCTCTTCACCCCCGCCGCGCGGGCGACCCCGACGATGCGTTCCAGATCGTCCGGCGTGAAATTCGCGGCCGACTTCGACCGCATGTTGAGCTGCCCCACACCGAAATAGACGGCGTCGGCTCCGGCCTGCACGGCCGCCTGCAACGCCTCGTAGCTCCCGGCCGGAGCCATCAGTTCTATGTCGCTTCGTTTCATCTCGAATGTTTTTCTCGTGCCGCCGCTCTTTTCCGACAGCGTTCTGCATCGCAGGCGGTTCGCCCCTCCCGCACGACGGACTGTAACCCGCGGAGACTCGTCCGATTCCGACCTCCGAGGCCGAATCGCGAGTTTTTTCGGGAAATCGAATCGTCTATTTCCTGCGTCCCATCAGGCTGCGGGCGTACTCGCGCAGCGGCTCCTTGCGCGCATCGGGGACGTTCAGCCCGTCGAGCGTCGCCAGCGCTCGGTCGAAACGCAACGAAATCTGCTGCTCCGTGAGGCGCGGCACATCCAGCGCGTCGAAGACGGCGCGCACACGGGCGATCTTCTCCGCAGGCGAAAGCGCCGCATCCTTGTAGGTGTGGCGCAGCACCTCGCGCTGCTCCTCATCGGCACGGCTCATGGCCGTGACCATCAGATAGCTCTTCTTCCCTTCGAGAATGTCGCCGCCGATGGTCTTGCCCAACTCCTCGCCGCCGTAGCTGTCCAGCAGGTCGTCCTGCAACTGGAAGGCCATGCCCAGTTCGATGGCGAACTGGTAGAGACGGCGGCTCTGCTCCTCGTCGGCACCGCCCAGAATCGCACCCATCATGGCCGAACCTGCCACCAGCACCGACGTCTTCAATTCGATCATCGACATGTACTCCACGACCGAAACCTTCTGCTTGCTCTCGAAATCCATGTCGTACTGCTGCCCTTCGCAAACACCCAGCGCCATCGTGTTGAAGACCTCCAAAATACGCGGCAGCAGTGCCGGCGGTGCCTGCGCCAGCAGCCGGTAGGCGCTGATGAGCATGGCGTCGCCCGACAGAATCGCCACGTTGCCGCCCCAGCGGGCGTAGACCGAAGGTTTGCCGCGGCGCACGGCGGCATTGTCCATGATGTCGTCGTGCAGCAGCGTGAAGTTGTGGAATATCTCGACGGCGGCGGCGGCGGGCAGCGCGACGTCGACGTCGTCGGCAAACAGCCCGCACGACAGCAGCAGCAGCATCGGGCGCAGGCGCTTGCCGCCGCCCGCGAGCGAATAGCGGATCGGATCGTAGAGCCGTTCGGGTTCGGTAGGCAACTCACGCTGAGCGAGATAATTTTCGAGAAGGTCGAGAAGCTGTTCGTTGGTCTGCATTTTTCTTACGTTTGATCGTTCGTTCGCGACAGCCGTTTTCCCGCCTCGGCAAAACCCGAACGAAGTTCGGCATTGCGCTCGGCTTATCGAAAACGTCGGCGAATACACGTCCAAAGATACGAATAAGCGAGAGCAAAAGCAAACTCGTTTGCATTTTGCCGAGCGGGAGTACTTCGGCGCAAGCCAAAGTACGAATAAGCGAGGGCAATGTCGAATTTATTTGAACATTGCCGAGCGGAAGTATCCAAGGCGAAGCCAAAGATACGAAAAGTCGGGCGCAGAAGCAAGCGTCGGCTTGATTATGCCGAGACGAAGTATCTAAGACGCGATCAAATATACCTAAACTCTTTTGCAAACACATCAAATTTGATGATAACATATCAAGTCGGCGCCTCACAGCAAACAAATTATCGACACAAATACCTAGCTTTGCCATCAAAATAACGATAGATGAAAACAGACTGTTTGAAAGGAATTGACACCTTGCGTTACTCGGATATTTTTTTGGCTATGTATTCTGACAATGGAAGCAGTTGCCTGCATCGCAACCATTCTCACGTATTGGTCTATATGTATTCCGGGGAACTGGAAATAAAGGAACACAAGAAAATTACCCGATTGCACAAAGGGGATTGCGCATTTATTCGTAAGGATTTCAGCGTGCAGCTCACCAAACAAGCATGCAAAATGGAGCAGTTCAAGGCCGTATTCCTAATGTTCACGGATAAATTTCTGCGTAACTTTTACTGCCGCTTGGACAAGGAAAGTCTGCCGGAAAATGCACGACGAAGCAAAGTCAGTCTGTACAGACTGCCGTCCGACCGTCCCGACATCGTAAGCCTGTTCGAGTCGATGACCCCATACTTCAATTCCGGCATCCGACCTACGGACGAACTGTTGGAATTGAAGATGACAGAAGGATTGTACGTACTCCTGAATACGGACAAGAACCTGTATGCCTCGCTTTTCGACTTCGCCGACCCGTGGAAAATCGACATCATGGACTTCATGGAACAGAACTACATGAACGACCTTACGCTGGCGGAAATGGCCAATTATACCGGGCGGAGCCTTGCCACGTTCAAACGTGACTTCAATAAAGTAAGCGACCTGTCTCCTCAAAAATGGGTGATACGCCGCAGACTGGAAGCAGCCCATGCGCTCATACTGTCCGGCACACGGAAAGTGACCGACGTTTGCTACCGTGTAGGCTTTAAAAACCTTTCCCACTTTTCAAAAGCATACAAGGGACTGTACGGATATTCCCCTGCCCACAGCAATTGATCTTTTATTCAAACGAACGGACTTATGGATATTCAAGGACAAGAAAACCAACTTATTCTCGCATTCCCGGACAGGGAAGTACGCTGTTTGGATACGGCAGACAACAGAATCAACCGGATGTTGGAACGGTCGAACATATCTATCATCGGGAACAATAACCGTGTGCTGTTGCATTTCGAATCGGAAGATAGTGCGGAAGAATTGCTAACGGGAGCCGGATTCCTGCTTATCGTCAAAGGGGATGGAAACGAAGTGGACATGGGAACGGTCATTGTACGTTGTTCCTCCATATTGGGCATGACCGGGCTGAAACTCATCATCGGGCAGCTGCCCGGACTGGGTGCAGGCGTATCCCGGACTGCAAACGGATGCAGCGTCACCATAGGCGACCGGGTGGTCATCAACGGAGTCACCCTCTATCTGCAAGAAGACCATTCGCGTGTCAGCATCGGCGATGACAGCCAGTTGAGCTGGGGCGTGGATGTGTGGTGCACAGATGCCCACACGATTACCGACCTCGAAGGAAACCCTGTCAATTATGCCGAAAGCATTGAGATAGGCCGTCACGTATGGGTGGGCAAGGATGTCAAGATAGGCAAGAATGTGCGAATCGCCGACAACAGCATTGTAGGTTGGGGCAGCATCGTTACCAAACGGTTCGACGAGCCGAACGTAATCCTTGCAGGCACCCCGGCCAAGATAGTGAAGCGTGGCATAAACTGGGACCGCAAGTGCATCAACAAGTACGCGAAAGGGTTGTAACTGCATTTCCGTTCTTCTGAACTGTACGGCAAAACACTTTGAGCCGACGGGCAAAGCCTTTTCATAACAAACCCGCTACCTTTGCACCGGAATCTTAAAAACAAATATACAATGGACATTTTTGAAAAAGACCTTTCTGGCGCTATGGTCTCACCCGATGAACCGGGCTATGACAAACTTATCAGTACCATATTCGACACAATGGCTGCAACAGCGGAAATGAATGCAAAAGGCTGGCTCACGCCGGAAGAAGTGCATGAGTATCTGCGCCGTATTACGGGCAGGGAGATTGATAAGAGTACGACACTGCTGCCTCCGTTCTATGTGGATTACGGCAAGAACATCCACATTGGCAAAGGATGTTGGATTCAGCAGGGCTGCACCTTCTTTGACCGTGGAGGTATAACGATCGGCGATGGCGTATTCATCGGCCCGAAAGTGAATCTTATCACCATCAACCACGATCCGAATCCCGACAATCGCAACGCCACGTACGGTCGTCCCATTGTCATAGAGGACAAGGTGTGGATTGGCATCGGCGCTACCGTTCTGCCCGGTGTACATATCGGCTATGGTTCTATCATCGGTGCCAACAGCGTGGTTACACACGATGTACCGCCTATGACAATTGTCGGCGGTAATCCGGCAAAAATAATTAAAGCGATTGAAACAAAAGACAAGGAGTAAACGGAACAGTAAAGAGTACGATTGTTAAGGCCGACGAAAGGAGGCAGCGTTTTCTTTTCTTCTGCTTTATTTTTACAATTTGCATCCGTAAGAGTCGCCAAACGAGCAAAGCAATGCAGGCCGCAGCAATTGGGACGGTTGCCAAACCATTGTCCAAAAAATGAGGCAATTTTCACAACTATCTTAATTTCAAATATCTATATTCCCTATACAGATTTACGGAAAAAGTTTGGAGTTGAGGGAAATTTTCGTAACTTTGGATGCGAATAAACGGCGCCCCGCGCCACAAACCAACATTCTGCAACGATGAAAAAACTTGCAATAGGAATCGACATCGGCGGCATCAACACGGCCTTCGGGCTGGTGGACGAGAACGGCGACCTCTATGCCGATTCGGTCGTATCGACCAAGAAATTCCCGCTTTTCACCGACTATCCGGCCTATGTGGCCGAGCTGACCGAATCGCTGCATGCGCTGGCCGACAGCCTTTCGTTCGAATACGAGCTGGTGGGCATCGGCATCGGCGCGCCCAACGCCAATTACCACACGGGCGTGATCGAACACCCGGCCAACCTGTGGAAGTTCCCCGTCGGCGAAACCAATCCCGACGAGAGCCGCCGCATGTTCCCGCTGGTGGACGACATCAAGAAGGCGTTCCCGGGCGTCGAGTGCCGGATGACCAACGACGCCAACGCCGCCACGATCGGCGAGATGATCTACGGCAACGCCAAGGGGATGAAGGATTTCATCATGATCACGCTCGGGACGGGACTCGGTTCGGGATTCGTCGCCAACGGCGAGATGATCTACGGCCACGACGGCTTCGCCGGCGAATTCGGCCACGTGATCGCCGTGCGGGGCGGCCGCCAGTGCGGCTGCGGACGCCGCGGCTGTCTGGAAACCTACGTTTCGGCCACCGGCATCAAGCGCACCGTTTTCGAACTGATGGCCACCATGACCGAACCTTCGGAGCTGCGCGACATCCCCTTCGCCAATTTCGACGCGGCGATGGTCTCGACGGCCGCATCGCACGGAGACCCCATCGCGCTCGAAGCGTTCCGCATCACGGGCGAGTTGCTGGGATATGCGCTCGCCGACGCAGTGACGATCACTTCGCCGGAGGCGATCTTCCTCTTCGGCGGCCTGGCCAAGTCCGGAAAATACATCTTCGAGCCGACGCAATGGTACATGGAGGAGAACATGATGAGCGTCTTCAAGAACAAGGTAAAGCTCCTGCCCAGCGGTATCCAGAGCCAGAACGCCGCCATCCTCGGTGCTTCGGCGCTGATCTGGCAAGAGGTGAAACAGCTCGGAGCCTGATCCGTCCGCAACATCCGTACAGGAGCTATCCGCATGTCGGACGGCTCCTGTTTTTTATGCCGCGGTCACGCGCCGTGCCACCGGAAACGGCCGGTACACGGGACGACTTCCGGCAATATTTCCGCGAAACCATAGAACCGACCCAAAACTTTTCCTCATGAAACGAACCTTCACCCTGCTGGCGGCCGCCTTTGCGACGACGGCCGCAGCCCAGAAACCCTACCACCGCGACCTCGCCGTGCTGGAAGTCAACCGAGAAGCGCCCCGCACCGAATTCGTGGAGTTCGCCTCGCGCGACGAGGCGCTCACGCGCTCCTTCGAGCAGAGCGACGCCTACCGCTCGCTCGACGGCGTATGGAAATTCCGCTATGCGGACGACGTCCGCACCCTGCCCGCCGACGCGACGGCCGCCGACGCCGACACTTCGGCGTGGAGCGACATCCGCGTTCCGGGCAACTGGGAGTTGCAGGGACACGGCACGCCGATCTACGTCAACACGCGCTACGAATACGCCACGATCGATCCCGCGCCGCCGCACCTGCCCGAGGCGATTCCGGCAGGCGTCTACCGCCGCACCTTCACCGTCCCCGAAGCGTGGGCGGGACGCAGGATCTACCTGACGATCGGCGGCGCCAAATCGGGCGTCTACGTCTATGTCAACGGCCGCGAAGCGGGTTACAACGAAGATTCGAAGAATCCGGCGCAATACCGCATCGACCCCCTCCTGCGTCCGGGCGAGAATACGCTGGCGCTCAAAATGACGCGGTGGAGCACCGGTTCCTACCTCGAAGCGCAGGACTTCTGGCGCATCAGCGGCATCGAGCGCACGGTCTACCTCTCGGCCGAGACGCCCGACGCGCTGCGCGATTTCGAGGTCGTATCGACGCTCGACGACAGCTACCGCACGGGGCTTTTCACGCTGAAAATGTTCCTCGCAGGCGATCGGGAGGTCGAGGCGGGCTACGAACTGCTCGATCCCGAGGGCCGCACCGTCGCCTCGGGACGGCAGCAGGCAACGGGCGAAGCCCTGTTCCGTGCCGAGATACCCGACGCAGCGCACTGGACGGCCGAAACGCCCCACCGCTACCGGCTCGTGATGCACGTGCGGACACCCGAACGGACGGTCTACGTTCCCTTCTCGGTGGGATTCCGCCGCTTCGAGTTCGCCGACGCCGCCGAGCGCGACGCCAAGGGACGCCCCTACCGCGTGCTGCTCGTCAACGGACAGCCCGTGAAATTCAAGGGCGTCAACCTCCACGAACACGACCCCCGCACGGGGCACTACGTCGACGAGGAGCTGTTGCTCCGGGACATGCGGCTGATGAAGGCGCACAACGTCAACGCGATCCGCACCTGCCACTATCCGCAGCAGCGCCGCTTCTACGAGTTGTGCGACTCGCTGGGCTTCTACGTTTACAGCGAGGCCAACGTCGAGAGCCACGGCATGGGGTACGATCTGGCCGCGGGCCGCACGCTGGGCAACGACCGTGCATGGTGGCCGGCGCACGAGACGCGTCTGCGCAACATGTACATGCGCTGCCGCAACTATCCCTCGGTCTCGATCTTCTCGCCCGCCAACGAATCGGGCAACGGCTACAATTTCTACAAAGCCTACGAATGGCTCGAAGCCCGCGAGAAGGGCGAAGGCCGCATGAACCGCCCGATCTGCTACGAACGCGCACAGTGGGAGTGGAACACCGACATGTTCGTGCCGATGTATCCCACGGCGGGAATGCTCGAAGAGTGGGGACGCGAGGGCACCGACCGTCCCGTCGTTCCGTGCGAATACTCGCACGCGATGGGCAACTCCAACGGTTCGCTGTGGCTGCAATGGCAGTCGATCTACAAATATCCCAACTTGCAGGGAGGCTTCATCTGGGACTGGGTCGACCAGGGATTCGAACGCCGCGATGCAGCGGGAACCCTCTATTGGACCTACGGCGGCGACTACGGCGACCGCGAGCCGAGCGACGGCAACTTCTGCTGCAACGGTCTCGTTTCGCCCGACCGCACGCCCCATCCCGCCATGGCCGAAGTGCGTTACGCCTACGCCGACATCGCCTTCCGTCCGGTCGGGCCGGCACGGGGATCGTTCGAAGTCGAGAACCGCTTCTATTTCACCTCGCTCGACGGCTACGACATCGTCTACACGGTCGAGGCCGACGGAAAAGCGGTGCGCAGCGGCACGGTGCGGTTGCAGACTGCGCCGCAGCAGCGCGAGACGGTCGACGCGGCCGTCGGGAAACTCAAACCCGGACGGAATTATTACCTGCGCCTGCGGGCCGTGACGCGCACCGACCGGCCGGGACTGCCCGCCGGCACGGTCGTGGCCGAGGAGCAGTTCCCGTTGCAGAAGGGCGCTCTGCCGGCCTATGAAAAGGAGGGCGAGAGGCTGGCGCTCTCGACGCAGGGCGACCGGATCGAAGCGGCGAACGACCGTGTCCGCTTCGCCGTCAACCGCACGACGGGAGCGGCGCTGAGTTATGAAATCGACGGCACGGAGCTCTTCGCCGACGGATTCGGCGTGCGTCCCAACTTCTGGCGGGCACCCGTCGACAACGACTACGGCGACGGAATGCCCCGCCGCACGCAGGTGTGGAAGGAGGCGTCGCGCGACGCCGACGCCGAGGTAACGGGCCGCATGGAGGGCGACGCGGCGGTGATCGCCGCGACCCGCGCGCTGGCCGGCGGCAACCGCGTGACGACGACCTACACCGTCTATCCGTCGGGGGCGGTCAACGTGCGGATGCACTTCGCCCCCGGCGAGGAGCCGATGCCCGAAATGCCGCGCTACGGCGTGCGGTTCCGCCTGCCCGAACGCATGGACGCCTTCGCCTATTTCGGCCGGGGGCCCGAAGAGAATTACTGGGACCGCAAGGCAGGCACCTTCGTCGGCCGTTACGAGACTTCGGCGCGGCGGGAGTGCTTCCCCTACGTGCGGCCGCAGGAGACGGGACACCACTGCGACACCGAATGGATCGATTTCGGCGAACTGCTGATCGTGGCTGACTCGACCATGGAGTTCAACGCCCTGCGCTGCACGGTCGAGGATCTCGACGGCGAACAGGCCGTCGGCCGCGACTACCAGTGGCACAACTGGACGAAAAGCGACTCCAACGAGGTGGATAAGGCGCGTAATGCGATGCGCCGCCAGACCCACGTGAACGACATCCCGGTACGCGATTTCGTGGAGGTATGCCTCGATTACCGCCAGATGGGGCTCGGCGGCTACGACAGCTGGGGCAAGCGCCCCGAGGAGTCCGTGACGCTGCGCACCGGAAAGCTCCGCGACTGGGGCTTCACCCTCGTCCCGAAGCGTGCGAGAAAATGAAGCGCCGAGAATCAGGATTCACGGGCCAGCCATAAAGGCCGACGCCCTTCAAAAACGGACGGTGCGACTTCGCGAAGTCGCACCGTCCGTTCGTGTCGTGACGAAAGATTCCTCCCCCGCTATCCGTTCGTCCGGAAAGCCTTCTGCACGCCCTTGATGCGCAGGATGGCGTGGACGAGCGTGTCGACGACGCTCGTGGCAGGCACCTCCACGTCGACCGTACCCGTGAGCAGACCGCCCCGCGAAGCGAGGTTCATCGAACGGATGTTGAGTTTCAGGTCGCGGATCACCGTTTCGGTGATATGGTTGGCCATGCCCGTCGTATCGGCCGCCACGATGCGGATCGTCACGCGGAACGCCCCTTCGGCCGTCTGCCGCCAGCGGGCGTCGATGACGCGGTAGGGATAATTCTCGCGCATACGCCGTGCATTGGGACAGTCGGTGCGGTGGATCGTAATGCCCGAGCTGATCGTCACGAAGCCGAAAATATCGTCGCCCTTGATCGGGTTGCAGCACTTGGCGAGCTTGTACTCGATCTGGTTGATGTTGTCGTCGATCACGAGCGCGTCGGTCGAATGCGCGGGCCGCGCGGCGGCGTTCTGCAACTTGGCCTGCTCGGCTGCGGCGGCCGCTGCGCGCCGCTCCTCGTCGGCCTCGCCCGACTGCCAGCGGGTGAGAATCTCCTTGACCGTCGACAGATCGATCTTTTCGGTGGCGATCAGCCCGTAGAGTTCGGTTCCCGCTTTGAGCTTGTAATATTTGCACAGATACCCCACCGCCTCGTCGATCGTGAGGCCGAATTTCCAGTTTTTGAGCTTGCGTTCCAGCTCCTCGCGCCCCAGCCGCGCGCTCTTGGCCTGCTCCTCGCGGATGAAGGCCTTGATCTTGCTGCGCGCCTTGGCGGTCTTGACCGCCGAGAGCCAGTCGGCCTTGGGCGTCTGGTTCTTCTGCGTGAGAATCTCGACGATGTCGCCGTTATGGAGCGTCTCCTTGATCGGCACGGCGCGGCCGTTGATCTTGCCGCCCGAACAGCTGCATCCCAGATTGGAGTGGATGTCGAAGGCGAAGTCGAGTACCGTAGCCCCTTCGGGGAGCTTGCGCAGGTCGCCGTTGGGCGTGAAGACGAAGATCTCGCCCGACGACGGCCGCGAATCGAACCGCTGCGCCAGCGCATGGGGCGTATTCTCCATCAACTCGCGCAGGCGGCCGAGCCACATCTCGCTCGTGAGCGCCCCCTGGTTGACCCCCTTGTAACGCCAGTGCGCCGCGATGCCGCGTTCGGCCACGGCATCCATCCGCTCGGTGCGGATCTGAATCTCCACCCAGCGGCCGCCGCCGGCCGAAACGGTGGTGTGGAGCGACTCGTAGCCGTTGGACTTGGGGATCGAAATCCAGTCGCGCAGCCGTTCGGTATTGGGGATGTAGTAGTCGGTGACGATCGAGTAGACGGCCCAGCACTGGGTCTTCTCCTCCTCGGGCGGACAGTCGAGGATGATGCGCAGCGCGAAGATGTCGTAGACCCCTTCGAACGGCACGTGCTGTTTGTGCATCTTCGTCCAGATCGAGAAGATCGACTTCGTGCGGCTCTTGACGTGGTAGTTGAATCCCTGCCGGTCGAGCCGCTCGACGATCGGCGCCAGAAAACGGTCGATGAAGGTCTGGCGTTCGCGCTCGGTCTCCTCCAACTTGCGGTGGATATGCTCGTACTCGGCCGGTTCGAGATAGCTCAGGGCGATGTCCTCCAACTCGCTCTTGATCGAATAGAGGCCCAGTTTGTGCGCGATCTGGGCGTAGAGGTTCATGCTCTCCCAGCTCTTCTTGCGCCACTTCTCGCGCGGGAACATCCGCAGGTTGCGCATCACTTCGAGGCGGTCGGCCAGTTTGATGAGGATCACGCGCGGGTCTTCGGAGTAGCTCACGATCAGGTCGCGGAAGTTGGCCGCCTGCTCCTTCGAGACTTTCAGCCGGATCTTCGAGATGTTGCTCAGCCCCACGGTAATGCCCAGCACCTCGTCGCCGAAGCGGCGGCGGATTTCGGACGTCACGCCCATCAGGTCGCCCGGCTCGCCGCAGGCGGCGAGCCGCACCACGTCGTGCAGGATGGCCGCCAGCGTGGAGTTGCGCCCCAGTCCGATTTCGGAGATGACGATGCGTGCGACGCCTGCGGCGTGATCCAGCAGCGGAGATCCGTCGTAGCGCACCTGTTTTTCAAGGCATTCGGCGGCATATGCCAGCGCCTCGTCGACGAGCCGCTGCGTGGTCTCGGAAAAATTTGCGGCGACGAGCGTCCGCAGCTCGTCGTAACGTGTCGTCTCCATAGCTCTGCACGATTTTAGCGGGATGCCCCGTTAACCTAACGCAACAAAGTTACAAAAATTTCACAAACCCCGTGCTTCGTCGCACCGTCGACACCTCTTTTCGTACGGGTTCCGTGCGGAAGGCCGGCGGAGCACGGCGAACGGCCGGCAGCACAGGCCGTGCCGAGACCCTGCCGGAGTCGGACGGAGGGGTGAAACCGCGGGCATTCCCCGAAATACCGTCCCGCAACGAAAGAACGGTGCAATCTTTGTTTCGACAGCGAAAAACTTAATTTTCCGCCAAGCCGGGCGCAGAGCCGAACTCGCACAGGCTACGCCGAGGCGGGAAAACGAAGAAGAAAATCTCGAAGACGATGATCCATACTACCGATTTTATCGCTACATTTGGCGTGAAAACCAAATGGAAGCACCTCATGGCCGAACAGAAAGTCTACGTCCCGACCGTCGGGGAAGAGGTCGCCAACGCCGTGTCGCACGGCGTGATGCTGTGTCTGACGCTCGCCGCTCTTCCCTTCGCCGCCGTGCGCGCCTACGTCCACGACGGAACGCTGGCCGCCGTGGCCGCCAGCGTCTTCGTCATCTCGCTGCTGCTGATGTTCCTCGGATCGACCCTCTACCACTCGATGCACCCCGCGTCACGCCACAAGGAGGTGTTCCACATCCTGGACCACATCTTCATCTACGTCGCCATCGCCGGAACCTACACCCCGATCGCACTGTCGGTCATCGGAGGCTGGCAGGGTACCTTCATTACGGTACTGCAATGGGCGATGGTGCTCTTCGGCATCATCTACAAGTCGCTCGCCCGCCGTTCGATTCCGGCGGTCAGCCTGACGATCTACCTGGTGATGGGGTGGACGATCGTCTTCTTCATGCCGCTTTTCGTGCGTCACGCCTCGATGCCGCTGCTCGTGCTGATCGCCGCGGGAGGCGTGCTCTACACCGCCGGCGCATGGGTCTACGCCCGCAAAGGGTTCCGCTATCACCACATGGTATGGCACCTGCTCATCAATCTGGCGGCGATCTGCCACTTCACGGCCATCGTCTTCTACCTCTACTGAGATACTTATCCGCGCGATACTCCGCGATGTTTCGTGTCGGACTGCCGGAAAGAACGGGGAGAAGACGAAGGTTAAATTTGCGTTAAGGAATCCTTACCTTTGCGTTAATTCTGCGCGCATTACGTGAGAGAACCGACTTTTCGGTCTAAATTTGTCCTGCCTAACGAACGTTTTCGGAATGTGCGGCGCACGCCGGGCGGCGGAAACGAATTAAAACGGATTTATGGACCCGATTTACACAGTGATTATCGCCATTCTGGCAGTACTGGCCGTCTCAGGCCTCTTCGTCGGCGTCACCAACGACGCCGTAAATTTCCTCAACTCGGCTATCGGATCGAAGGCGGCCCCCCGCCGCGTGATCCTGATCGTGGCATCGATCGGAATCCTGGTCGGCACGCTCACGTCGAGCGGCATGATGGAGGTGGCGCGCAACGGAATGTTCGATCCGGGGATGTTCTCCTTCCACGAGGTGATCCTGCTCTATCTGAGCGTGATGTTCGCCAACATCATTCTGCTGGACCTCTACAATTCGTGGGGGCTTCCCACCTCGACCACCGTGTCGCTCATCTTCTGCCTGCTGGGCGCCGCGATCGCCGTTTCGACCTTCAAGATCGCCGGCAGCGACGCACTTTCGATGGGCGACCTGGGCGAGTTCATCCACACGGGCCGCGCATTCGGCATCGTCGCGGCGATCCTGCTCTCGGTGGTCATCGCGCTGACGGTGGGTACGGCCGTGATGTACGTCTCCCGCCTGATCTTCTCGTTCCGTTACACGCGGGCCCTGAGCCGCTATGGCGCGCTGTGGTGCGGCGCATCGCTCACGGCGATCATCTACTTCGCACTCTTCAAGGGACTCAAAGGAACACTGTCGCAGACGGCCTTCATCCATATGGTCGAGAACCATATCATCCTCTCGCTGCTGGTCTGCTGGCTGACATGCAGCCTCATCCTCTTCTTCGTCCAGCGTTTCAAGATCAACATCCTGCGCATCACGATCCTGGGCGGCACCTTCGCCCTCGCGCTCGCCTTCGCCGGAAACGATCTGGTGAACTTCATCGGCGTACCGATCGCCGGCTGGGACGCCTTCCGGATCGCCCGCCACGCCGGCGACTCCGCGATGACGATGGATGCGCTCAACGAGAACGTTCCGGCCAACTTCGCCTTCCTCGTCGGTGCGGGCGTGGTGATGATCCTCACGCTCTGGACGTCGCGCAAGGCGATGCACGTCACCGAAACCGAACTCTCGCTGGCCAGCCAGAACGACGAGCAGGAGCAGCGCGAATACGGTTCGTCGGCCTTCGCCCGCGCCATCGTCCGCGCGACGCTCAACACCAACCATGCCATCGAGCGGGTCGTTCCCCAACGGCTCCGCGAGGCGATCTCCCGCCGCTTCGAAGTGACGGACATCGAACACACCGGCGCACCGTTCGACATGATCCGCGCCACGGTCAACCTCACCACTTCGGCACTGCTGATCGCCATGGCCACATCGCTCAAACTGCCGCTGTCGACCACCTACGTCACCTTCATGGTGGCGATGGGTTCGTCGCTGGCCGACCGCGCCTGGGGACGCGAAACGGCCGTTTACCGTATTTCGGGCGTGATGACCGTCGTGGCGGGATGGTTCGTGACGGCGCTGGGCGGCTTCATCATCGCCTACGTCGTCGGACTGGCACTCGTCTACGGAGGAACCGTCATGCTGATCCTGCTGACGGTGCTGGCGGGCTACATGCTCGTCCACAGCAACTTCATCAAAAAGACGAAGAGCGCCGAAACGACGACCGCCGTCACGAACGAAAACGTCGTCGAAGAGATCGCCACGGTGGTCAGCTCGACGATCAACACCGCCACCCGCATCTACGACCGCACGCTGCTGGCCGTCTTCAAGGAGAACCGCAAGGTGTTGCGCGACCTCAACCGCGAATCGTCGGAACTCTACGAGCGGATGCACGAACGCAAATACCGCATGATGTCGACGCTGCGGATGCTGCGCGAGAGCGATCTCGACACGGCGCAGTACTACGTGCAGGTGGTCGACTACCTCAACGAACTGACCAAGGCGCTCACCCACATCGTGCGCCCCGCATACGGCCATATCGACAACAACCACGAAGGGCTGACCCGCGAACAGACGACCGACCTGATCCGCGTGGGCGACGAAGTGGAGGCGATCTACCGCCGCATCAACGCCATGCTCACGACCAACGACTTCGGCGACATCGACCTGGTGCTCTCGATGCGCGACCGTCTTTTCGAGACCATTTCGGACGCGATCAAGAGCGAGCTGCGGCGGTTCAACACCTCCGGCAAGGGGAGTACGAAAGCCAGTATGCTCTACTTGACGATCCTCAACGAGACGCGCACGATGGTGCTCCAGCTGCGCAACCTGTTGAAGGCGCAGCGCCACTTCCTCGAAACGAAGGGCGTCATCAAGAGCTGGCTCTATTACGCCAAATAAGCGGAATCATTTCGTATCTTCGGCTGACGCCTCAGATACTCCGGTCTCGGCAAAACGCAAACGAGTTTGCTTTTACCCTCGCTTATCCGTATCTTTGACTTCGTCGAAGATACTCCCGTTCGGCAATGTTCAAATAAATTTGACATTGCTCTCACTTATCCGTATCTTTGTCGGGCGCGTCCCGAAACCGGACCGTTCACCGCAAACGGTCCGGTTTTTTCATACGGAGCGAAGCCCGCCGCACATGCTGCGGCAGGCGAAACGGAACGCATCGCACGCTGAGCAACGAAACAAAGACGACATCATGGATATAGCCAAGACCAAACGGCGCGAAAACATCGCCGAATACATCCTCTACCTCTGGCAGCTGGAAGACCTGCTGCGGGCGCTGCAATTCAGCCCCGAAGCCGTTCACTCCCAGCTCATCGCCCCCCGCGACCTCTCCCAGCCGGAGCAGCGGCTCTATCTGGAATGGTATATGGACATCGCCGACCTGCTGCGGCAGGAGGGCAAGGAGCGGCAGGGGCACCTCGACCACACGCTGCACCTGATCGCCGACCTGCACAACCTCCACCTGCAACTGATGAAGCTGCCCGCCGGGGCCCGCTACCGCGAACTCTACGCCCGCCTCGAACCCGAACTGCCCCGCCTGCGCGCGGTGCTGGGACGCAACGAGACGAGCGACACCGAACTTTGCTTCCGGGCGCTCTACGCGGCGATGCTCTACCGTATCCGCGGCGAAGGAGGCCAGCAGGCCGTCGCCGACACGGTGGAGTATATTTCGCCCGCGATCGCCGAACTCGCTTCGATGTACGGCAAGGTGGAGCGGGGCGAGATCGATCTCTTCGAACGGGAAAAATAGCCGCAGACTGCGGCGAAGCGAAAACTGCCCTGTCGCATGGAAGAAGGGGTTGTCGCAGCCAGCGACAACCCCTTCTTCGGATTACGGACTCTTAAAAACGGCGCAGACGCAACCCCGCGGTGTCGGACGGCTCGCCGCGCAACCCCTGCGACGGCAATTCGCGCAGGTCGGCCACCGAGGAGAACCGCGCGAGGGTGCCACGCGGAGAACCGGCGTCGACCAACAACCGTTTCTCTATGCTCCGGCGTTCCGGACGGAAGGCGCCGAGCGAACCGTGACGGCGGCTGCGCACGGTTTTCGCTACCGTACCCGAAGCCGCTGCGGAGGTGGTGAAAGGTTCCGACTCGAAAATCTTCGTCGTCCGTCCCCCGTTGTAACCGAACGCCACGGCGACATAGGTCGTCGACGGTTCGAGCATATCCGTGAAATCTACGGTACGATTGCCCGAATAGAGCGAATAATCGAATAATCCGTACGCTTTGAGAATATCCATATAGACCTCGGCATAAGCCTCCTTGCCCTCGTCGTAGGCCGTATACTCATCGTAGACGAAGACGTCGGCGAAATAGACCTCGTCGGTATTCGACGGCGTTACGTCGAATTTGGCGCCCGAAGCCGTAACGTCGCGGACGTTCAGGCCGATCGTCATCGTCGAAGGAACAAGTTCGGAGGTTCGCTGCACCGCGCTGGCGACCTCCGTCGTGCGTACGCCCTCGGTGCTGACGCCGAAGACGACGGCCACGTAATCGGTTCCCGCGTCGAGGTCGCCCATCGCCAGATCGGCGTCGGTGTCGACCGTCACGTCGCCCGTCCAGATATATTCGTTGCCGGCCCAGTCGATCTCGTAGCCGTTCTCCATCTCGATGAAGGCGTCCGCAATGGACGAAGGCGTATTTTTGTCGAACAGCTCCTTGCTGCACACGCCGATATAGTAGCGCGTAGCCGCATTGGACGGCCGGACGGAGATGTCGAATGCCGTCACGGAGACATTCCGGAAGGAGATGTCGAACGTGCAGTCGTCCGTCGGAACGAACGCTTCGGTACGCACCGTCTCGCGCGTCACGCCCGTCAGCGGCCTGCCCTCTTCGGTCAGGGCGAACGCGTAGACCACGTACTCCGTATCGGGTGTAAGTTTCGTGAATTCGTAGCCGTCGGGGCCGATCGAAAGAAAGTCGGTCCAGTCGAGATCGTAACCGTTGGCCTGGTAATAGGCCGCCGTCTCTTTCAGGTCGGCGACCACCGAAGCGACGATTTCGGCGTCGGTACCCCATGTGTCGAAATCGGCCTTCGCCGCCAGATCGAAATAGTAGAAGCAACCCGTATTGGAGGGCGTCACCTCCACGTCGCAGGTCGATTCGGTCTCTTCGTGCGCAATGGCGAACTCGCAGGAGAAGGGTCCGGTGCGGAACTCGGTCTTCGAGATCGCCGACGTGGCGACCCCTTCGGCTGTCATACCGTAGGCATAGGCGTAATAGTCGGTGTCGGAAGCGAGTCCGGAGATCGTCTGTTCGCCGGTGGGGCCTGTCGTAAGGAACATGTCCAGCATCTCGGCGAACGTCTTTCCAGCCAGGTCGGCCTGCCCCTGTATGTACTCGATGTCGCTGCGGATATAATCGGCCTCGGTCGCATAGCTGTCGAAAAGCGACTTCTCGACCACCATCGGGACATAGCTCGCGGTATCGTCCGACGGCGTCCACGCCACTACGGCGCTGCTTCCGTCGATACCCGACACCCGAATGTCGAAGGTGAGTTCCGGCGTTTCGGGCACCGGCTGCAAGAGGGTCACCACTTTCTTCTCAGCACCCTTATAGGTCAACGCGACGTTGGCGATGCGTACCTCGCCCTCGCTCGGATCGAACGAGAAGCCGATCCGGCCGGAAACGGAGTAATCGAACGAATGCACCCACGCATCGGTCGTCGAAGCGGCGATAGCCTCGCCCTCGACCGGATTTTCGACCTCGTATTCGAACCACGACGTTCCGCCTTCGGGCGAAACCGAAAGGGGCGACGCTGCGACCGCCTCCGGAAGTTTGATAACGGGCGCCGGCGCCTCGGGCGGTGCGGGATCGTCGGTGTCGCTGTCGCTGCAACCGCCGGCAAGAAGCGCCGAAGCGGCGAACAGAAAAGTCAAAAAACGTTTCATAGGCAAAATGGATTTTGTGTGGCGGTAAAACGGGGCTTTCCGAAACGCCCGTCGCCCTGTCACGGTTAAAAACGATCGATCCGCCGTCCGGCCTGCGGTTTCGCTCCGGAACGGCTTGCGGCCGGATTCGGGATCGGGCACACAGGCAAATATAGCGTAAAATAATTTATATCCAAACATCGTAACCCATTGCATTTCCAGCAGTTGAATTACACTTCCGAGCCGAAAGCAGCGGTTTTCGCACGAATCGGAAGGAAGAATCGGGATTGTCGGGGCGGATCGGTCGCGGACGGAGCGATCGGGTTACGGATCGTAACCTTTCGTTTTTTCGATCTTTTCCGGAATCATCCCCCTCCGTTCCGTGCCCGAATTCCCTTTTACTGCGGGATACCCCTTTCCGCCGGAGCATCAGTCCGTTGACGGCGGCTGTTCATAAAATGTTGATAGGTTTTCCCTGCGAACGGCTGCGGCACTTGCAAAAGCACTATATTTGCATACACAAGGATGACGGTTCCTTGCCGCCGTGTCATGCGGCGGAGGGATGAAAAGGGAACGCCTGTGCAATTCAGGGACTATCCCCGTAGCTGTAACTTCCACGACAAAGGCCGCACAATCTCCGCCACTGCCGCCAGCGGGCGACGGGAAGGCGTGCCGGCCGGAACGAGTCAGAAGACCTGCCGTCCTCCCTTCGTTCGGAGCTTTCGGGTCGAAGAGCCAGACGATGCGATCTGCCCTGCGGGGATTATCTGCCCGTACCGGCGCGGTCGCTGTCGTATCGCATTCATTCCCGCAACACCGCAGCCGAAATCGCCCTTTCCGACCGTGACCGGTCACGGAGCATCCGTGCGAAGCGCCGGAAGCGCCGCAGAGGACGATTCGACAGGGATTGTCGCCATGAAGGGCGGAGAGGAGACTCTCCGTAACGCAAGTCCGACGGGATTTCATGCCGACGCCCGACCTAAGATAAGTCACCCCCTTCCGTCGGACGCATGTCAACTATGAGCAGTTCCGAAATTTTCATCACCAAGCGCGACGGCAAACGCGAGCGTTTCTCGATCGACAAGATCCGTGCGGCCATCGCCAAAGCCTTCCTCTCGGTCGGGAGTTTCGCCACCGACGAGATGCTCACCCAGATTCTGGGACGCATCCGCGTCGCGGACGGCACGACCGTCGAACAGATTCAGAACCAGGTCGAGACGGCGCTGATGGCCGAACGCTACTACAAGGTGGCCAAAGCCTACATCATCTACCGGCAGGAACATACCGAAGACCGCGAAGTGCGCGACAAGCTGCAATTCCTGATGAACTACTGCGAGGCCAAGAACCCCGCCACCGGCTCGAAATACGACGCCAACGCCAACGTCGAGAACAAGAATATCGCCACGCTCATCGGCGAGCTGCCCAAGCAGAACTTCATCCGTCTCAACCGCCGCCTGCTGACCGACCGGTTGAAGGAGATGTACGGCAAAGAAGTCTCCGACCGTTACCTCGAACTGCTCGACCGCCATTTCATCTACAAGAACGACGAGACGTCGCTGGCCAACTACTGCGCCTCGATCACGATGTATCCGTGGCTGCTGAGCGGCACGACCTCGATCGGCGGCAACTCGACGCGGCCGACCAATCTCAAATCCTTCTGCGGCGGCTTCGTCAACATGGTCTTCATCGTCTCGTCGATGCTCTCGGGCGCCTGCGCCACCCCCGAATTCCTGATGTACATGAACTACTTCATCGCGCAGGAGTTCGGCGAGGACTACTACCGGCGCGCCGACGAGGTGGTCGACCTCTCGCGCCACCGCCGCACGATCGACAAGGTCATCACCGACTGCTTCGAACAGGTGGTCTACTCGATCAACCAGCCCACCGGCGCACGCAACTTCCAGGCCGTCTTCTGGAATATCGCCTACTACGACCGCTACTACTTCGAATCGCTCTTCGGCGAGTTCCGTTTCCCCGACGGGTCGCGCCCCGACTGGGAGGGGCTGTCGTGGTTGCAGAAACGCTTCATGAAGTGGTTCAACGCCGAACGGCTCAAAACCGTGCTTACCTTCCCCGTCGAGACGATGGCGCTGCTGACCCGCGACGGCGACGTGATGGACGCCGAGTGGGGCGACTTCACGGCCCAGATGTACGCCGAAGGACATTCGTTCTTCACCTACATGAGCGACAACGCCGACTCGCTGTCGTCGTGCTGCCGCCTGCGCAACGAGATCCAGGACAACGGATTCAGCTACACGCTGGGAGCGGGCGGCGTCTCGACCGGTTCGAAGAGCGTGCTGACGATCAACCTCAACCGCTGTATCCAGTACGCCGAGCGGCAGGGCATTCCCTATCTGTCGTTCCTCGAAGAGGTGGTCGACCTTACGCACAAGGTGCAGCTGGCCTACAACGAGAACCTCAAAGAGCTGCAACGCAAGGGAATGCTTCCGCTCTTCGACGCGGGCTACATCAACCTGTCGCGCCAGTACCTCACCATCGGCATCAACGGCCTGGTCGAGGCGGCCGAATACAAGGGGATCGCCATCGTCGACAACCCCGACTACGTGCGCTTCACCGAAGAGATTCTGGGGTTGATCGAGCGCTACAACCACAAGTACCGCTCGAAGGAGGTGATGTTCAACTGCGAGATGATCCCCGCCGAAAACGTGGGCGTGAAGCATGCCAAATGGGATCGCGAGGACGGCTATAAGGTGCCGCGCGACTGCTACAACAGCTATTTCTACGTCGTCGAGGACACGACGCTCAACATCGCCGACAAGTTCCGCCTGCACGGCGCGCAGTACATCGCCCACCTCACGGGCGGCTCGGCGCTGCACATGAATCTCGAAGAGCACCTTTCGCAGCCGCAGTACCGCCACCTGTTGCGCGTGGCGGCGCAGGAGGGATGCAACTACTTCACGTTCAACATCCCCAACACGGTCTGCAACGACTGCGGACACATCGACAAACGCTATTTGAAGGAGTGCCCCCGCTGCCACTCGACGAACCTCGACTACCTGACGCGCGTGATCGGCTACATGAAGCGCATCAGCAACTTCTCGCAGGCGCGGCAGCAGGAGGCTGCGCGGCGGTATTACAACCGTCCGGAACGGATCGAGGGCGGCGTCGAAGAGCGCAGCGTGGCGGCACCGCGACGCGACGAATAGACGACGGCCATGCTTCGTTACACCGACTACGACATCGTGTTCCGCGAGATCCCCGACGAGACGACGCTCGCCGTCAACCTCGCGGGATGCCCCAACCGCTGCCCGGGCTGCCACAGCCCGCAGTTGCAGGAGCCGATCGGCGAACCGCTCACCGAGGAGGTCGTGGAGCGGCTGCTGGCGCGCTACGGCGCTGCGGTCACCTGCTTCTGCCTGATGGGAGGCGACGCCGAACCGCACGAGGCAGCGCGGCTGGCGCTCTTCGCCCGCCGGCTGCGGCCCGCCCTGCGCACGGGGTGGTACTCCGGACGTGCGGCGTTGCCCGAAGGGTTCGATCCGACGGGAGTTTTCGACTACGTGAAACTCGGCCCCTACATCGCTGCGCGGGGGCCGCTCGACGATCCGGCGACCAACCAGCGGCTATGGCGCATCCGGCCCGACGGCCGGCGCGAAGATCTCACGCCGCGGTTCTGGCGCAAACGAGGCTGAAAAACCGATCGGGGAGAGCATTGCTCTCCCCGATTACGTCAGACCCCGTCTCCGCCGCCGATCGCCCCTCCTCGAACGGCCGGCGATGCTGCGACCGCCTGCGGACAGACGCCCCGCGAGCGGCCGAACAGCGGACAAACAGACGAGAGAATCGGGCGATTCGAAAAAAATGCTTACCTTTACGCCCTGTTTTACAGGATTCGACGCCCGAAGGCTTTGTGTCCGGCGTCCGGTAACTAAAACTGAATTTTATGTCATTCAATCTGTTAAAAGGGAAGAAAGGAATCATTTTCGGCGCGCTCAACGAGCAGTCGATCGCATGGAAGGTAGCCGAACGCGCCGTCGAGGAGGGCGCCGAGATCGTGCTGACCAATACCCCCGTGTCGCTGCGCATGGGAACGCTCAACGAACTGGCGGCCAAATGCAACGCTCCGGTCATCGCGGCCGACGCCACGTCGGTGGCCGATCTGGAACACCTCGTGGACGAGGCGATGAAGCACTTCGGCGGGCCGTTCGACTTCGCGCTCCACTCGATCGGCATGTCGCCCAACGTGCGCAAGGGCCGCACCTACGACGACCTGGACTACGATTACCTGCAAAAGACGCTCGACATATCGGCCATTTCGTTCCACAAGATGATCCAGGTGCTGCGCAAGAAGGACGCCCTGCGCGAGTGGGGTTCGATCGTGGCGCTGAGCTACATCGCCGCACAGCGCACGCTCTACGGCTACAACGACATGGCCGACGCCAAGGCGCTGCTCGAATCAATCGCCCGCAGTTTCGGCTATATCTACGGCCGCGAGAAGCACGTGCGCATCAATACCGTGTCGCAGTCGCCGACGCCGACCACCGCGGGCAACGGCGTGCTGGGGCTCAAAGACCTCATGGAGTTCGCGGAGAGCATGTCGCCGCTGGGCAACGCCTCGGCGAACGACTGCGCCGACTACGTGCTGACGCTCTTCTCGGATCTGACGCGCAAGGTGACGATGCAGAACCTCTTCCACGACGGCGGCTTCTCGTCGATGGGCATGAGCCGCCGCGCGATGCGCACCTACGAAAAGGGGCTGCGCTTCGAGGACGTACACGAGCATCAGTTCCCCTTCGGCACGGGCGACAACAAGGAGGAATAGGGCTTCGGCGTCGAACGCAAGCGGGGCGGCTTCCATCGTGGAGCCGCCCCGCCGGTTTTATCGCCCGTATCCGACTATTTCAGCCGCACGACGATCTCGATGGGATAGTGATCCGAGATATAAGGCACGCCGTAGTCGCCGTCGAGCGTGCGGTACGACAGGCACTTCATGTTGCGCACGAAGAGGTGGTCGATGACCATCGAGTTGGGCGCCTGCCCCCAGCCGTTGTACGTTCCCTTGCGGTCGGTAACGGGGGCCTTCTCGCGCGCCGGCGTCATGAACTTTTTGAGCGGGTCGAAGATCCGGTCGTCGATCGTCGAGTTCAAGTCGCCGCCCACGACGACGGCCGCCTTGCGGCCCGCGATCTGCTGCACCTCCCGCACGACGAGCTTCACACCCTCGCGGCGCGCCACCACGCCCTTGTGGTCGAGATGCGTGTTGAAGTAGTAGAACTCCTTGCCCGTGGCCTTCTCGCGCAGATGCACCCACGTCATCGTACGGTTACAAGCGCCGTCCCAGCCGCGCGACACGCGGTCGGGAGTCTCGCTCAGCCACAGGTCGCCGTGATCGAGCAGATCGTAGCGGTCGCGCAGGTAGAAGACGGCCATGATCTCGCCGCCCTCCTTGCCGTCGTCGCGGCCCACGCCCACGCGGCCGTACTGCGGAAGGTTCTCCTCGATGTACTTCACCTGGAAGAGGTAGCCTTCCTGGATGCCGAAGACCGTCGGCGCTTCGCGTTCGAGCATCCGCAGCGTCGCTTCGCGGCGGTGTTCCCAGCTGTTGGCACCGTCGTCGGCCACGCCGAGGCGGATGTTGTAGGAGATGATCTTCGCTTCGCCCTCCGGCGTCGCATCCGCGACGGGAGCCGCAAAGGCGGCGGCAGTGAATCCGGCCGCGGCCAAAAGAGTGAGAATAGATGTTTTCATCGATATTTGGATTGGTTTCGAATCAATATTTGTAGCGAATCCACCGGAACATCTCGCGCAGCGTCGGTTTCTTGCCGTACATGAAGATCCCCACGCGGTAGATCTTGGCCGAGAGCCACACCATCCCCACGAACGCGGCGTAGAGCAGCACGAGCGAGAGGACGATCTCCCACGTCGGGATGCCGTAGGGAATGCGCGCCATCATCACCACGGGCGAAGTGAAGGGGATGAGCGAGAACCAGAACGCGAGCGGCGAATTGGGGTCGTTGAGCACCGACATCTCGACGATGACGGCCAGAATGATGGGGATCATGATCGGCGTCTGCAACTGCGCGGCGTCCTGTGCGTTGTCGACCGCCGACCCGACGGCCGCGAACATCGCCGAATAGAGCAGATAACCGCCCACGACAAAGAGCAGCAGGTAGCCGAACAGCATCGCCAGATAACCCACGTCGGTAGCCAGGGCGATGGCGCCGAGCGTTTCGGGGTCGAAATCGCCCGCCGCGGCTGTCGCCGCACCGCCGCCCTGCTGCAAGGCCGCGGCAGCCTCCATCGCGCCGTCGGGCAGCACATGGGGCATGACCGCCGCACCCGCACCGCAGACCAGCACGGCCCAGATGAGCACCTGCACCACCGCCACGGAGGCCACGCCGAAGATCTTGCCCATCATCAGTTCGAAGGGTCGTACCGACGAGACCACGACCTCCAACACGCGCGACGACTTCTCCTCGATGACGCTCTGCATCACCATGGCGCCGTAGATCATCAGGAACATGTAGAGCACCATGCCGAGCCCCAGCCCCACCATTGCGGCGACGGCCGACGAACCGGACGAAGGCGAACCCTCGTCGTTGCGGACGACCTGCATCTTGACGTCGGTCTTGACGTCGGCCAGAATCCGGTCGAGATCTTCGATCCGGTAAGCGCGCAGCTTCTCGCGTTCGAGCACTTTCGCGATCTGGCCCCGCAGATTCTCTTCGAGCATCATCGACGAAGCGGAATTGGCGTAGAGCTTCACGTCGGAGGGGTTCGTCAGTACGTCGGCGCCGATATAGAGCACACCGAACTTGTCGATCATCACGCGCCGTGCCGTATCGACGGGCAGGTCCGACGTTTCGAAGCGCACCTCGTCGCTGCTTTCGAGATGCTGCGCCACCAGTCCGCTGCGGTCGATCACGACGATGGTCTTGGTCTGGCCCGAAGCGTAGCGCATCATCAGCGCCGGCGCCAGCATCAGGCCGAGCATCAGCACGGGCATGAGCAGCGTGGTGACGATGAAGGATTTTTTGCGGACGCGCTCGTTGAACTCGCGCGCCACGATCAGCCATATATTCGACATGAAAAATAGTAAATTGTTTACGGTCTGCAACGAGCCGCCCACGGCTCTTATCTCGAAGCCACCCTTCGAGAAGGGCGGTTTGGAGGGATTGTCTACATGTCTTTATAACATATTTATAATGAACCGTCTACGGCTCTTATGAAGATATCGTTCATCGACGGAATCTGTTCGGCGAAGGAGCGCAGCGCCACCGTCTCGTTCGCAGCGGCGATCACACCGCGCAGCGCAGCGTCGTCGGCGACGTGAACCGTCAACGACTGCAATTCGGGAAGCCCCTCCGTCGAGGCGTGCAGCACGACGGCCGCCTCTTCGGCCGGCAGGTCGCCGCCCGACGCCACGACCTCGCAACGGCCAGTGAGCGCACGGCGGAGCGCCGCTTCGTCGCCGCGGTATTCGAGACGGAAAAGATTCTGGCCGTGCCGGCGGCGAATCTCGTCGACGGCACCCGAAAGGATGTTGCGCGAACGGTCGATGAGCGTGATATGGTCGCATACCTCCTCGACCGACGACATGTTGTGGGTCGAGAAGATGACCGTCGCCCCGCGGTCGCGCAGCCCCAGAATCTCCTCTTTGAGCAGATTGGCGTTGATCGGGTCGAAGCCCGAAAAGGGTTCGTCGAAGATCAGCAGTTCGGGTTCGTGCAGCACCGTGACGATGAACTGTACCTTCTGCGCCATTCCCTTCGACAGCTCCTCGACGCGACGGTTCCACCACGACGCGATGTCGAACCGGTCGAACCACACCCGCAGGCGGCGCACGGCCTCGGCACGCGACAGCCCTTTGAGCCGTGCGAAAAAGAGCGCCTGCTCGCCCACCTTCATCTTCTTGTAGAGGCCGCGCTCCTCGGGCAGGTAACCGATGCGCTGCACGTCGGCGGACGCGAGAGGCCGTCCGTCGAAGAGCACCCGTCCTTCGTCGGGCGCCGTAATGCGGTTGATGATGCGGATGAGCGTCGTCTTTCCCGCGCCGTTGGGCCCCAGCAGTCCGTAGACCGAACCGCGCGGGATGTCAAGCGACACGTCGTCGAGCGCCGTATGGCCGGAGTAGTGTTTCGAAACATGTTCGACCCGCAATAAAAAATCCTCCATTTGGCGATAAATTTCGACAAATATAGCGAAAATCGCCGAATATCGACCGCATACGCAGCGCGACATCCGCTCCGACACGAAAAAAAATGCGACTATCGATCGCACGGCCGAAAAATGCACGAATGCATCGATTCGGCGGCGATGGCATCGAATCGGCGACAAATCATCGTCCGAATCCCACAACCAGCCTATAATCCGACATTTCAGGCCGATACGATTCGGAAAAAAATTGCGCGGAGATTTGCTCTTTTTAAAACGAAAACGTATTTTTGGAGACAACAAACAAAATGTTCCACTCTTAAAATTCTCTCTCATGATTAAAAAACAGACATGGATGGCAATCCTTGCCTCAGTCGTGCTCCTCGCAGGCGTAGGTTGCGGCGATTCGCCCGAAGAGATCGATCCCGACAAGGGGGGGGGATACCGAACAGGAGGGCCCTGAAAAGCCCGAACCCGAGAAACCTGAACCCGCACCGGCATTCGTGCTTATGCTCTCCGAGGCCGAAGCCATGAATTTCCGCATCTCCGTCGAGTCCGATGATCCTCAACGCAACTACTTCGTCGGCATCACCACACGCGCCGATTTCGACCGTTTAAAAACTGCACAGGCCGTAGCCGAAACCTTGGTCGAACTCGAAAAAGGATACGGCACAATCGACTGGACCACCCCCGACGATCAGCTCATCTACCGCGGCAACAAGACGATCGATGCCGGCAGGATATGGAGCCTCAAACCGAAGAGCGACTATGTCGTGGTGGTATTCGGCGTTGGTGCCGAAGGTGCAATTACGACCGACGTTTTTCATGATTTCATCTCCACGACTGCCGTCATGCCCTCCCAAAACAGACTCTCCGTCAGCGTTGCCCCCGAATCCGCCAACGTCTCGGTGACGACCACCAATGCCGATCCCTACTTTCTGGACTGCATCGCCACCTCGCGCATCGAAGGATACCCGACTGACAAGTTGGCCGAGTTTCTCATCGGCAGCTACGGATCCGCCATCAGCGAGTGCATCGAGACGGGCGACGTGACACGTGATTTCACCCGTCTGCTGGAAGAAGACACCGACTACTGCGCCGTAGCCTTCGGCTACCTGGGCGGTTACCCCACGACCGATATTGTCATCGTCCCCTTCCATACTCCGGGCGGCGAACTCAAACCGCAGGACTGCACCTTCTCGTCAACGGTTGCCGACATCACGCTGCAAGGGGCCACCATCACCATCAAACCCTCGAATCCCGCTACCCCCTATTTCTGGCAGGTCTACAACACGACGCTTATCGAAAGCTACCGCAAGGGAGCCGGCGTCGCACAACTGATGGCCGACGGACTGGCAATTATCGCCGAAGCGCTCTCCGAGCAAGCCGGCATCGAGATCACGCCTGAAAAAGCGGCCGGCATGGTCACCAAAACCGGAAACGACAGTTTCGTCTACACCACACTCGACCCTGCTACGGAATACTGCGTTATGGCCGTAGGACTCGATAACAAAGCCCGCCAGACGACCGAAGTCTACATCTCCCAGCCCTTCAAGACGCTTGCTCCGGGCGGCGATGTCTTCGCCCCTATGGAGTGTACGATCACCGTCAACGGCATGACCGACGACGGTTTGAGCGTCACGGTATCTCCCGCCGACAAGCAGATGACCTATGTCGGCATGGCCGGTGAAGCCGAATATTACGCCGAATTCGCATCTGACGCGGAGTACCTGACCGATGATCTGCTGCTATGGACCGAAATGGCCGCCGGCGAACAGATGTCCCTCGTAGAACTGCTTACGGAGTACGGTTTCTTCCTGCAAGGCGATCAAACCTATATTTTCCCCGAAAATTTCACACCCGGCAATCTCTACTTGGCATATACATACGGACTGAATCAACAGGGAGAGGTGACCGCCGGAATGCAGAAAACCTTCTTCACGATCGATGAGCAGGGAAAAGCGCATCCTGCCGCCGCGCCGGCCGTGTCGAATGTCCGCAAGCTGCACAGATCCGACCTGCACCTTGCCGCATACAGTTACATACCCGATGCTACCCGGCCGGCCTCGCCCTTTCTGAACGCATGGACGAACATCGCGCCCAAACGCACCGTCGGACTATTCGAATAAAATTCCCTCCCGATTCCCGCAGCCGAAAACGAAACTCTGGCTGCGGGAATTTGTTTTTCAGGAAAAAACGCTATCTTTGCCGCACGAAAGCAAGCGCCGAGGGGGCCCGCCGCAACGCGGGCCTGAGCGACGCCCGAGGTAACAACTAAAAAACAAAAAATTATGCAGACTCTCAAAATCGAGGCAACTCCGCGCGCCGACTTCGGCAAGAAAGCCAGCCGCGCCATCCGCCGCGAGGGCCAGGTGCCCTGCGTCCTCTACGGAGGCGGCGAGACCGTATCGTTCAGCGTAGACGCCAAAGCGCTCAAACCGCTGATCTACACCCCCAACTCCTATATCGTCGAGCTGACGATCGGCGGCAAGACCGAAAAGGCCGTGATGCGCGAAGTGCAGTTCCACCCCGTGCGCGAGGAGATTCTCCACATCGACTTCTACCGCGTGCAGGAGGGCAAACCCGTGGCAATCAGCATTCCGGTGCGTCTGACCGGCAACGCCGAGGGCGTGAAGGTGGGCGGCAAGCTCGTCCTCTCGACCCGCAAGATCTTCGTCAGCGGCCCGGTCGACAAACTGCCCGACGAGATCACCGTCGACGTGACGACGCTGGGCGTGGGCAAGACGATCTTCGTGGGCGACCTCAAATCGGACGACCTGAAATTCCTGACCCCCGCCACCACGGCCGTTTGCGCCGTTCGCGTAACGCGTGCTTCGCGCGGCGCCGCAGCGGAGGCCGCCCAGTAGCCGTCGCTCCGGAACCGAAACGATTGTCGAAACCGATAAATTCCGGACGATGAAATACCTCGTTGTAGGACTGGGGAACATCGGCGCCGAATACGCCGACACCCGCCACAACATCGGATTCAAGGTGTTGGATTGCTTAGCCGAGCAGTCCAACATCGCTTTTACGACGGGCCGTTACGGCGCGACGGCCGAACTGCGCTACAAGGGACGCACGCTCGTGCTGCTCAAACCGTCGACCTACATGAACCTCTCGGGCAAAGCCGTCCGTTACTGGATGGAAGCCGAGAAGATCGCGCCGGAGAATCTGCTGGTCGTGGTGGACGACATCGCACTCCCTTTCGGGACGCTGCGGATGCGGCCGAAAGGCAGCGCCGGCGGTCATAACGGGCTGAAAAACATCACCGAGCTGCTGGGCACGGAGGCGTACGCCCGCATCCGTTTCGGCATCGGCGGCGATTTCGCCCGCGGGCATCAGGTGGACTACGTGCTGGGGTCGTGGTCGGACGAAGAGCGCAAGGCGCTGCCCGAGCGGCTGAAAGTCTTCGCCGAGGCCGTTCTCTCCTTCGCCACGATCGGCGCCGAACGCACGATGAACCTCTACAACAAGCGGTGACCCGCCCCCGTCGTCATCCGTAAAAATCCCCGGCTCGCAAGGAGTCGGGGATTTTTATTTTCCGAAACGGATGCTACCGTACCCGCACCAGACGCGGCTTGGCGGCAGTGGCCGGAGGCGTATCCGAACCGGCCTCGGTCAATACGCGGACCGACGTGAGCGGCGTGGTAATCACCCCGTCGGCCGTACAGCCGTAGGCATAGACCACATAACCGGTCGAAGCCCACAGATTCTCGGCCTTCATTTCGATGTCGCCCGTCAGCAGCTCGTCGGAGAGCGTCCGGCCCGCTTCGAGGTTGTATTTCGTCCAGAAGAGGTCGTCGGCCGCATACTGCATGTCGGTTTCGAACTCATAATAGGTCGCACTCTTGTCGAGGTGGCAGATATAGGTCAGGTTCTTGTTCGACGGCGTGACCTTGATCGAGAGATTCTGACGCGATACCGTCACGTCGAGGTCGAACGTGCACTCCTCGGTCGGCGTGAAGGCCGGCGTGCGGAACTCCTTCTTCGCCACGTCCGTGCGCAGCTCCTTGCCGTCGACGCCGAAGGCGATCAGGCAGTAGTCCGTCTCGGCGACCAGCGGACGGATCGCCTCGTTGGCCAGTTCGTTTTCGCGGATCCAGGTGCGCGGAACGACCTGCCGTTGCGTACCGCAGGAAGAAAGATCGGTCCACTTGATCGTCGTCGGATCATTCAGGTAGAGTTCGTCATAATAACGATTTTCATACTCCTTGACATAGGCGGCGGCCACCTCCGCGTCGGTCAGAGGCTGCCCCTGCCCGCCGGTGAAGGCCGACTTCTTGACGATGCCGTGGAAATAGTGCAGGTCGTCGCTCGGCACCACACTGTACCCGGCGCCGTACCACGTGATGTTGTCGACCGTGACGCGGTATTTGGTATTGACCACCACCGGCGTAGTCGTCTTGAAGGGAACCTTCATTACGGCGGTATTGGGTATCAATGCGGTTCCTTCGCTGTTTTCCTCCAATCCGAAGGCGATCAGATAATAAGACGCACCGGCCGCGAGCGGCGTCGCCTCAGGCGTGGTATAGGTAGCCGTTCCCTTCGACATCAGCGTCTCTTTGTAATAATCCCACATTCCATACTGAACATAGAAATCGAACATCGCTTTCAGTTCGGCGACGACGGCCGCCTCGCCCTTTTCATCGAACGTCTCGGCATCGTAAGCCGAAACATAGTAATAGATCGAAGCGTCCTTCGGCGTGACGGTCGCCGTGACGCTCTTGTCGGTCACCTCGGTGATGTCGATCGTGAAGTCGTCGCCCTCGGTCACGCCGGTCTGGCTCTTGTCGACCACGACGCCCAACTTGGCCACCGAGCTGCGCTCCGCACCGTCGAAATAGATCACGGCCACCGTGCCTTCGGCCTCGAAGCCCGCAGCGTCGGCCGCCGGAGCCGTCACGCTCAATACGTCGTCCTTCAATGCCACGCGCCATCCGTCGGGCTTGGTGAGAATCGTCTCCGCCACGCCGGCGCTCTCGATCTCATAGGTCTTGGTCTCGCCGTAGACGAAGGGTGCCACATCGGGAGCCTTGCGCAGGATCAGGTAGAAATCCGTCCGCTTCGCGACCGTGATGACCGACCCGTCGGTCAGCGTGAAATAGACGTTGCCGTCGTCCTGCGTCACGGCGCTGAAAAACGAGTCCTGAATCGACGATCCGTCGTCCGTCACGGCCTTCACCGGCTCGCCCGCGGCATTCGTGATCCGCTCCCACGTATCTCCGCCGTCATAGCTCGCCTCCCAGTAACCCTCTTCGTCGACCGACAGCCGGGGGGGGGTAACTTCGGCCGTCACGCGTAGTTTCTGCCCGTCGACTTCGAGGATCGTCGTCTTTCCGTCGATCGTCTGCGCCCAGTAGTAGACGCCGTCCTCCTCCTTCACGCCGATCACCGGAGCATCCTTGCCCGCGACGCCGTCCTGGCCGTTGGCAATCACCGCTTTCGTGTCGTCCGAAAAGTAGATCGTGTAGCTTTTGCCGTCCGTGCCCGGCTCGACCTTCACCACCGAGACATTGCTCTCCAATTTCCTGACCAGCGCATCGATCGTCGTGATTTCGCCGTTGAGCTTCGTCAGCTGCGTTTCGAGTTTCGCGACGCGATCCCGCAGATCGTTCAACCCCGTGCGAAGCTCCGTGTCGTCGTAATCGTCCGAGCACCCGCCCAGCACCACGGCCGCGAGCGTCAGACCCCATAGGATAAAATGTTTCATAAACAGTTGAGTTAAGTGAATAAATAGGGTTTCTTTCATCTCTTCGCAGGCAGTATCCGCCCCGCAGGCAGCGGGCCGTCGAGGGCGATGAGCCGGCCGCCCTCCGGCGCCGGCTCTTCCGATAAAGATACGCTTTTTTCCGAAGAGATGCAAACCGTACGCCGGCAGCATGTTCCGGCACGGAATAACGATCCGAACATTTTAAGCCACAAAAGGTTGCATTCCATCGGGAAAATCCGGGGAAAGCCTTCATTCCGGCAGAAAAATCCCCGAGAAGCATTCCGAACCGATTTCCCCGAAAAAGCGTACGGCCGCGGCTGCGCACCGTTCTCCGGCATGGATTTTTCGGGAGGAACACCTTCGCCCGGAATCAGTGGCGGCGCAGCGAGACGTAACGCTCGATCTGCCGGCCGCACTCCCGGCGCAGCTCCTCCAACGTCCGGCCGTAGGCCGGATCGGAGGCGAGATTGACCGCCTCCTCCGGATCGGCCGCCAGATCGTAGAGCTCCTCCCAACCCGGGATGAAGCGGTAACGCATGTATTTCCACCGCTCGGTGCGGATTCCCTCGCTCGAAGGGATTTCGTCCAGCTCCCAGAGATGTTCGCACAGGAACGCTTCGCGGTCGGCGGCCGGCGCCTCGCCGCGGGTGTAGCCCAGCAGGCTGACGCCCTGATAGGCTTCGGGCACGGCGACGCCCGCCGCATCGAGGATCGTCGCCGGAACGTCGATATTGAGCACCATGTCCTCCACCTCGCGGGGGTCGCGGCCGCGCGGGTCGTAGATGAGCATCGGCACCCGCAGCGAACGGTCGTACATCAGCCATTTGCCGGCCAGCTGCCGCTCGCCGAGAAAATAACCGTTGTCGCCCATGAAGACGATAATCGTATTGCGGTCGAGCCCCCGCTCGCGCAACACCTGCCGGATGGCTCCCACCTCGCGGTCGATCTCCGAGATCATGCGGTAGTAGCCCTTGACGCTGTGCTGGTACTTCTGCGGCGTATCGTAGCGCCACGTCCAGCGCACACGGTTGTAGCCCCTGCGCACCGCCTCGGGCAGCTCCTCGAAGTAGCGGTCGTCGGCCAGCAGCGGCGGCGCGACGGTCAGGTCGCGGTAGAGCGAATCGGCCCACGGCTCCCAGAAATACTGCTCCGGTGCGGGATCGTGGGCATGCGGAGCACTGAAACCGAGCGACAGACAGAAGGGCTTCGACGGATCGACTTCGCGCAGGAATCGCTGTGCCTCGTAGCCCGTATAGCGGGTCAGGTGTACCGTATCGCCGTCGATCGTCTTGTAGAAATAGCCGCGGCGGTCGGGGAATTTGCCGCGGCGGTCATAGAGGTCGGCCGCGTCGAAGAGCCGCTGCGCACCGGGATAGATGACGCCGAACTTCCCGAAATAGGCGGTCGTATAGCCGCTCGCACGCAGCAGGACGGGATAGGACTGCTGCATGTAAGGCTCTTTGAGCGGGCCCTGCCGGAAGGTGTAGCCGTGCGTGCGCTCGTACATGCCCGTAAGCAGCGACGCGCGGCTGGCGGCGCTGATCGGCGTCGTGACGAAGGCGTTGCGGAAGCAGACCCCTTCGCGGGCCAGCGAGTCGATGTGCGGCGTGCGGACGATCGGGTTGACGTATCCCACGGCGTCCCACCGCTGGTCGTCGGTCAGAATGAAGAGGATGTTGGGGCGCTGCGCGGAGGCGGCTTGCTGCGCCTGCGCGGCACCTGCGGCCAGCAGCGGGCCGGAGCAGGCTGCCAGCCAGTGCAGAAGGAGGGCTTTATCGGTCATCGGCCGGAGTGTCGAAGTCGGGGTGTCACTTTTCACCGCGGGCGCGCAGGAAGGCGGCCAGTTTGCGCACGGCGCGGCCGCGGTGCGACACGGCGTTCTTCTCGTCGGGCGACATCTCGGCGAAGGTACGGTCGCAGCCGTCGGGCACGAAGAGCGGATCGTAACCGAACCCCTCGGCTCCGCTCTCCCGTTCGACGATGCGCCCCTCGACGACCCCTTCGAAGAGGTGCTCCTCGTCGCCCACAAGCAGCGAAATGACCGTGCGGAAGCGTGCGCGGCGGTTGGCCACCCCCTCCAAGTTGCACAGCAGCAGGCGGTTGTTGGCCGCGAAGTCGTGGCCGTCGGAGGCATAGCGCGCCGAATGGACGCCCGGCGCGCCGTCCAGCGCCTCGACTTCGAGACCCGTATCGTCGGCGAAGCAGTCGAGCCCCGTACGGGCGCGCAGGTAGTGCGACTTCTCGGAGGCATTGCCTTCGAGCGTCGGCTGGTTTTCGGGAATCTCCTCCTCCACGCCGCACATGCGCGGCGTCACCAGTTCGTAGGCGTCGCCCAGCACGGCCTGCACCTCGGCGAGCTTGTGGGCGTTGTTGGTTGCGAATACGATCTTCATGAGCGATGCGTTTAACGCGGGATTTCGAGCTGTTGCAGCTCGAAGTCGACCGCGATCTTGTCGATGATGAGTTTCACCAGCCGGTCGATCTCCGATCCTTCGGTATAATCGGCCGCACAGACGTGGTTGACGCGGTTGTCGCGGATGAGCGACGCCAGGTCCTTGCGCCCCACCTTCGCCGACGCAGGGTTGTAGACGGCGATCGAGTGTCCGCCGAAGTTCTTCACCAGCCGCATACAGGGAATGTCGGTCGTCCCGTCGCCCACGTAGATCATACGGCTGAAAGGGACGGGACGTTCGCGCTCCTCGATATACTGATTGACCAGCTTGCAGTCCGACACCGACTCGACGCCCTTGTTGATCTTGAAGATGAACTGCGTCTTATTGGTGTAGTTGACCGCCACGCCGGGCCAGTAGGCGATGCCGTCGACGTCGTAGAGGAACGAGCAGGCGTAGATCTTGCGGAACTCGGACGCGATGGGCGTCCCCTCGATCATCTCCTTCAAGCCCGACGAATTGATGTAGTGCAGCACGCGCACGCCCCGCGCGGCGGCATAGGCGTTGATGCGGCCGAACCACTCCTTCACGCCCAGAAAGAGCCGGATGTTGCGTCCCGACTCCTGGAACGCCTCGCGGCGCAGCGACAGTTTGCGCGAGCGCGCCGCTTCGAGCATCTTGGCCATGTAGGTAAGCGTCATGTCGGCGTCCTGCTCCTCGGCCAGCGAATTGGCGTCGTTCCAGAACTCCCTGTTGCTCTGGCCGACGGCGGGAATGAAATCGTACTCCTGCATGTTGCCGGGCGCCAGCGTACCGTCGAAGTCGTAGATCAGCGCCGCCGTGATTTTGGGTTCTTGTGTCATATAGTCGTCGAATCGTTAAACCATAGGGTCGTCAATAGTGGATTCCGCGCGGACGGAACATCGCATAGCCGAAATTGAAGGTCAGGAAGAGGTTGTCCCAGTTCTTGACGTTGTACTTCGTCAGCGAGAGGCTGATCGGGCCGATGCCCGTATGATAGACCAGCGACGCGTCGACGATGTAGCGCATCCTGTCGTCGGTCGGTCGGAACCGCTCGGCGAACATCGCGTAGATGCCCGTCCGCAGGAAGAACCGGTCGCTGAAATCGAAGGTCGGCATCACGCTGACCGCCGCATAGCGCTTGGCGCGGTATTCGGGCATGTAGACCGTCTGCGAATGGAGCGTAGGCCGGTAGGCCGGCATCAGCATGCGCGTCACCTTGTCGTTGCTCAGCGTGGGGATCGTCGTCACGACAGCCTCGGCGCCGTAACCCAGCGAAAACCATTTGCTGCCCGAAATCTGGAAATACTGGTTCCACACGATGCGGGCGCCCCACCACGAGACATCCCGCTTCGACTTGCGCAGCCGCTGCTCGTCGCGCGAATAGGGACTCGGCACGAAACGGTCGCGGCCGTAGAGATAGATGCCCGACAGCGAGAGCGACGTACCGGAGTGCGGGAAGATCATCCTGTCCAGCGAACTGCGCCGCAGCTCGATCTTCGGCGAAATGTAGTTGAGCGTGGTCAGATCCTCATAGTAGTTCTCCTTGTAGGAGGCGCGGTCGAGGCTGTAATAGTAGCGCTCCTGTCCGCCGTTGAGCCGGATCACGAAGGCGCTGCGGTGCGTGACCGGAAAGCCGAATCCCAGCGAGAGGAAGTTTTCCAGAAACTTCATCGACTCGGTGTTCGACACCGACGTGAGGTTGCCGAAATTGCCGTTCTTGTAGTTGCGGGCCGTGAAGTTGTACGAATAATCGACGAACAGCGGCCGCCAGAGGAAGAAGTCCGTCCGTCCGCCCAGCATGACGGCCGACGACACCGGCCCGAGGAACAGGTGGGTGTAGTAGCGATTGGCCGCATGGCGGATGCGGTGGTATTCGAACCCGACGTAGGCCTGGTTGAAGGCCGTCGACGAGATGTTACCGCCGATCAGGATTTTGTAGTCGGGCTTGGTCGTCAGCCGGAAATCGATGCCGTAATAGCCCGACTTCGGATCGTAGCGCATATAGGGGTATTCGGTGGAGAAATTGCCGTCGGCCAGCACCGAGAAGTATTTGTCCTTCACCCGCTCGAACGAAAGGATCTTCGGTTCGCCGTCGTGCTGGTGGTCGAGCTGCATGTTGTCGCGCACGTAGGTCGTCTGGGCGGGATTCAGCCCCTCGATCGCGTAGCGGTTGAAAAGCAGCTCGGGGCAGCGTTCGCGGAAGGCGGCGCGGCGGCGCAGCGCCTCGCCCCGCGACATGCGGCGCGGAACGGCGCTTTTGAGCGAGTCCATCAGCGCCATCGTATCGTCATAACCCGACTGGATAATGGCGTCGGCCTGAGAAAAGTCGAGCATCGAAACGTCGACCGCCCGCTCGATAAGCGTGCTGCGGCCGGCCGGCATGTCGTAATCGGTCTTCTCCATGGTGAGCATCCACACCTGGTCCATGATGCTTTTGGCGTTGGGTTCGGTGTTGCCCGACGTGCATTTGCTGCCGATCAGGTAGTCGGGACGGAAGGTTTCGTCGAGGGGTTTCCACGGAAAATTGTCGTAGATACCTCCGTCGTAGAGCAGCATCGAATCCTTCTCGATCGGGTTGAACGCCAGCGGAATGGCCATCGAAGCACGCACCGCTTCGCCCAGGTCGCCCGTTTTGAGCACATAGGGTTTGCGCGCCACCAGGTCGCTGGCCACGCACCGGAACGGCACCATGAGCCGGTCGAAATCGCCGCCGGAGGCCGTCGAAGCCGGCGTCAGCAGTTCGGCGAGCGCCAGATCGATCTGCGACGACGAAATGAGATGGCTCGGCAGCACCAGCCGCGACTTGTTCTTGGCATCGCTGCGTTTCTCCTCGTCGCGCAGATTGAGCCGCAGCGTAAGCATCGAGGGCTGATCCTGCATCTGGCGGTAATAGGAGGCGTAACGCGAATCGATGCGGCCCGAAACCCACTCCCGAACCTGCCCTGAATCGACGATCGCGCGCATCTCCTCCGGCGAATAGCCCGCCGCGTAGAGCGCCGCGATGATCGAACCCATGGAGGTTCCGGCGACGTAATCGATCGGAATCTCGTTCTCTTCGAGCGCCTGGATCACCCCGATATGGTAGAGTCCCTTCGCCCCTCCGCCGCTCAGCACGAGCCCGACGCTCTGGGCCGACGCCCCCGCGGCGAGGAGGAGTGCAACGACGACAAAAGCGAGCGATTTGCGCAACATATCTCAAAAAATTTATAACTTTGCATTTTATATAGCGTATAAAATTAGGCAAAAAGTATAAAACCGCAAAATATGATTGGCAAAATCGAAGAACTTCTGCGGCGTGTCGAAGAGTTCCGCCCCAAAACGGCGGCCGAAGTCGAAGAGTTCCGCATCAAGGTACTGGGGAAAAAGGGCGAACTGAACGCGCTGATGGAGGAGTTCAAGAGGGTGGCTCCCGAACTCAAACGCGAAGTGGGGCAGCGGCTCAACGCCCTGAAACAGGCCGCCACCGAGCGGGTCGCCGCCCTGCGCGCCGAATTGCAGGAGAGCAGGGCCGACGATGCCGAAGCCATCGGCGATCCGACCCGTCCCGGTTCGGCCGAGCAGCTCGGGTCGCGCCATCCGATTTCGCTGGTGAAGAACCAGATCGTCGAGATCTTCTCGCGGCTGGGCTATACGGTGGCCGACGGGCCCGAAATCGAGGACGACTGGCACGTCTTCTCGGCACTCAACTTCCCGCCCGAACATCCGGCGCGCGACATGCAGGACACCTTCTTCATCGAGAAGAACCCCGACATCCTGCTGCGCACCCACACCTCGTCGATCCAGGTGCGCACGATGGAGCACCAGCGCCCGCCGATCCGCGTCATCTGCCCCGGCCGCGTCTTCCGCAACGAGGCCATCTCCTACCGTGCCCACTGCATCTTCCACCAGATCGAAGGGCTTTACATCGACGAAGGGGTTTCGTTCGCCGACCTGAAACAATCGCTGCTGTTCTTCGCCAAAGAACTCTTCGGAGAACAGACGGCCATCCGGATGCGGCCGTCGTACTTCCCCTTCACCGAACCCTCGGCCGAGGTCGACGTCTCGTGCAACCTCTGCGGCGGCAAGGGCTGTCCGGTCTGCAAGGGCACGGGCTGGCTGGAGATTCTGGGCTGCGGCATGGTCGACCCCAACGTATTGGAGGCCAACGGCATCGATCCGCAGAAATATTCGGGCTTCGCCTTCGGCATGGGCATCGAACGTATCGCCATGCTCAAATACGGCGTGGGTGACCTGCGGCTCTATTTCGAAAACGACGTGCGCTTCCTCCGCCAGTTCGATACCGAGTTGGATTGAAAACGCGAGGGGCGACGCATACGAAGCGCCGCCCCCGTTCCGTTTAACAGCATATGACACCCCCGACGATGCGAAAAACACTCCTTCTGCTCCTGCTCACTGCGGTCTTCTGCGGCGCTTTCGCCCGGAAAACCCCGCAGGTCGCGCCGGCGCCGCAGGTGCCCGACTCGCTCCGGGGATTCTACCTCTTCACCGAAGGGATCAAGCAGGCCTTCATCGAGCGGGACACCGCCGCGGCCCGCGCGTCGCTGGAACGCTCCGTCGAAGCCGATTCGACCTACGGGCCCGCATGGTACGAACTGGCCGAACTGCTGCTTTACAACGATGCTCCCGCCGCCCTGCGCCATGCCGAACGCGCCTTCCGCACCGACACGACCGACAAATGGTACCTGCTGCAACTGGGGCAGGCGCAGATTCTCAACGACCGCTACCGCGACGCGATCCGCACCTACAACCGGCTGCGCGAGGTCGACGCGCAGAATCCCGACTCCTACCGCGTGCTGGCGATGCTCTACGACCAGGAGGGGCAGCCCTTCTCGGCGATCGCCGTGCTCGATTCGGCGGAGGTGCGTTTCGGCAGGATCGACGCCCTGTCGGAACTCAAACGCCGCCTGCTGGTGGGAACCCGCCAATACGACCGCGCCGTAGCCGAAGCGCAGGCGCTCATCGAAGCCGCCCCCTACAAGGCCGAGAATCATCTGCTGCTGGGCGAGTTGTATGCCCGCCAGAAGAAAGATTCGCTGGCGCTGGTACAATTCGCCGAGGCCTACCGCATCGATTCGACGAGCGTCGCCGTACTGGCCACGTACAGCGAATTCTACAACGAACGGCGCGACTACGCCTCCTCGCTCAACTACACGCGGCGGCTCTTCGCGAGCGATGAAATGCCGCTCGACGACAAGCTCGCCTATTTCGACCGGATCACCGGCGACCGGAATTTTTACAGCACCTTTTACCTGCAAATCAACGACCTGGCTACGACGCTGGCGATGAAATATCCGCACGATCCGCGCGTGGTGAAGCTCTACGGCGGCCACCTGATCGCCTCGGGGCAGCTCGACGACGCGCTGACCTACTACAAGACGCATCTCGACGACCCCCCGCCCCGGATCGACTACTTCAACATGGTGATCGACATCGAGAGCTACAAGCAGCGGCCCGACTCGGTGGAGCGCTACACTTCCCGTGCGATGAAGCTCTTCCCCGAAAACGTCGACCTCCACCTGCGCAAGGGACAGATGCTCTCCTACGCCAAACGTTACGACGAAGCGCTGAAATTCTACAAGAACTCGCTCCGCCTGGCACCGGGAGACTCGCTGCGGGGCGCCGTCTGGGGCATCATCGGCGAAACCTATCACCTGATGGGCCAGCAGGCGTTGCAGAAGCAGTCGGAGGATCGACAGCCCAAAGCGTCGCTCTACGAAAGCCGCAAAGGCCCCGCGGCACGCTGCATGCGCAAGTGCTACGACGCCTACGACCGCTCGCTCGCGCTGCGTTACGACAACGCGATGGTGCTCAACAACTACGCCTACTTTCTCTCGCTCGAAGGGCGCGACCTGGAACGGGCGCTCGCCATGGCGGGGCGCGCGATCGTGCTCGAAGAGAACAACCCGACCTATCTGGACACCTACGCATGGGTGCTCTACCGGTTGGGACGTTACGACGAAGCGAAGAAAACCATGCAGCAGGCCCTTTCGCTCGACCGCAGCCAAAGTCCCGACCTGCAACTCCACTACGGCGACATCCTGGCCGCGCTGGGCGAGAAGTTCATGGCCGAAGTCTATTGGAAAAAGGCGCTCGAAGGGGGTTACGACGACCCCGACGCGATCGTCGAACGGTTCCGCCGCCTGAAAGAGGCGGCGCAAACGCCCGCCGCGCCATGACACGCTTCGCACTGATCCTCGGCTTGCTGCTCTGTCTGACCGTTCCGGCAGCAGGGCAAAAGGGCGACCTGCAACGGCAGATCGCCGAGAAGCAGCGTGCCATCGATGCGCTCGAAAAGCAGATCGCACGCGGCGAACAGGAGCTCACCTCGATCAAGAAGGGCAAGAATTCGGAACAGCAGAGCGTGCGGCGGCTCTCGCGGCAGATCGCATCGCGCCGCCAGCTGCTCGACGAAACCGAAAGCCAGCTGTCGCTGCTCGCCGAACAACTCGCCGCGAGCGACAGCACGGCCGGTGCGCTCAACGTCCGGCTGGAACGCTACCGCGCCCAATATGCGGCGATGGTACGCGAAGCCTACCGCAACTACAAGCAGAACAGCTACCTGACCTATATCTTCGCCTCGAAGGATTTCGCCGACGTGGCGCGTCGCATCGCCAACATCCGCGGCGTGGCCAAACTGCGCGAAGCGAAGCTGCGCGAGATCGCCGAGACAGCGCAGGAGGTGGGACGGCAGCAGGAGCTGCTCGCCGCGCAGCAGCAGGCGCTCGACTCCACACGCCGCAAGATCGACGCCCAACGGGCCCGTTACGAACGCGACCAGCGCAACGCCAAGGCACGCCTGCAACGCATGTCGGCGCGCGAAAAGGCCGTATTGCGCGAAAAGGAGCGGCAGGAGGAGCAGCTCGACACGGCCATCGCCGAATTGCAGAAACTCACCAAGGGCAACAAGGCGGGAGCCTCGTTCTCCACGCGCACGTCGAACCTGAACCTTCCCGTCGAGGGCGGGCGCGTGAAACGCTACCGCGACAACATGGCCGAGATCACGGGTCCCAAGGGAGCACGCATCACGGCCATCTACGAAGGGAAGGTGGTCGACGTGAAGCGCAACCGCATCACCAACCGATTCGACGTCTACATCGCCCACGGCCAGTACATCACCTCCTACGCCAACCTCAATTCGGTGAGCGTCGCCAAGGGGCAGACAGTGGCCAAAAACAGCGCGATCGGCGTCATAGGCCCCGCGGTCGACATCCAGACCATGAAGACCGAATACAGGCTCGTATTCGGCATCTATCCGCCCGCAGGAGCCAAGAAGATGCGCGCCTCGGACTGTTTCCGCAAATAACCCCGTAAAGACTGCACGACAATGGCTGTACGATACCATACCGACGGATGCTCCTACCGGCTGCCGCAGAAACGACTCACCGCCGCGTGGCTGCGGCGCGTGGCCGAGCAGGAGGGCTACACGCTCGCCGAGGTCGACTATATCTTCTGCTCGGCCGAGAGGCTGCTCGAAATGAACCGTCAGTACCTCGGACACGACTACTTCACCGACGTCATCACCTTCGATTACAGCGACCGCCGCGGAACACGCACCGTCGCCGGCGACATCTTCATCGACGTGGAGACGGTGGCCGACAACGCCCGCATCTACGGCGCCACGACCTTGCAGGAGATGCGCCGCGTGGTGGTGCACGGACTGCTGCACCTCTGCGGACAGCGCGACAAGACGCCGCGCACCGAGCGGCAGATGCATCGCAAGGAGGACAAATACCTCCGATTCTGGGAGACCCCGCAAAAGTGACGCCGCCGACAGTCCGCGTGCCGCCCCGTCCGACGGGGCGACCTTCCGCACGGCCTGCGCGCGACATTCGCGATTCCGAACACGAAAACCGACAAGATATGACGCTCGACTACGATATTCTGGTCATCGGCGGCGGCCACGCCGGCTGCGAAGCCGCTTCGGCGGCGGCGCGCATGGGTTCGCGCACGCTGCTCCTAACGATGGACATGACCAAGCTGGCCAACATGTCGTGCAACCCCGCCGTGGGAGGCGTAGCCAAGGGGCAGATCGTCCGCGAAATCGACGCGCTGGGCGGCCGCACGGCGCGTATCACCGACCGCACGACACTCCAATTCCGGATGCTCAACCGCTCGAAGGGAGCGGCCATGTGGAGCCCGCGCGCGCAGTGCGACAAAGGCCGTTTTTCGGCCGAATGGCGGCACGAACTGGAAAATACGCAGAACCTCTATATCTGGCAGGATACGGCCGCAGAACTGCTCTTCGACACGGCAGGGGAGCGTCCCCGCGTGACGGGCGTGCGCACGTGCATGGGCGTCGAGTTCACTGCGCGCGCCGTGATCCTCACGGCCGGCACCTTCCTCGACGGCATGATGTACTGCGGCGAAGCGCACGCGCCGGGCGGACGTGCCGGCGATCCCGCTTCGACGGGCATCACTGCATCGCTCGCCGCGATGGGATTCGAAACGGGGCGCATGAAGACCGGTACCCCCGCACGACTCGACGCCCGCACGATCGACTTCGAGGCATTGGAGCCGCAATACGGCGACGAAAATCCGTCAAAGTTTTCATTTTCCACTGATACACAGCCAGTTAAATATCAAAGTCCCTGTTTTCTGGTCTACACTTCGCCCGAAGTGCACGCCACGTTGCGTACAGGCTTCGACCGGTCGCCGCTCTTCAACGGCACGATCCACGGCATCGGACCGCGTTACTGCCCCTCGATCGAAGACAAGCTGCGCACCTTCGCCGACAAGGAACAGCATCAGTTATTCCTTGAACCAGAAGGAGATAACACCAATGAATACTATCTCAACGGCTTCTCGTCGTCGCTGCCGTGGGAGGTACAGTACGAGGCGCTGCACCGGATCCGGGGGTTGGAGGACGTCCATATCTTCCGGCCCGGCTATGCGATCGAATACGACTACTTCCCGCCCACCCAGTTGCGCCATACGCTCGAAACGAAACTCGTCGACGGACTCTATTTCGCCGGACAGGTCAACGGCACGACAGGTTACGAGGAGGCTGCGGCGCAGGGCCTGCTGGCAGGGATCAACGCGCATCGCAAACGGGTAGGGGAGTCGGCGATCGTTCTGCAACGCGACGAAGCCTACATCGGCGTGTTGATCGACGATTTGGTGACGAAGGGCATCGACGAACCTTACCGGATGTTCACCTCGCGCGCCGAGTACCGCATTCTGCTCCGACAGGACAATGCCGACCTGCGACTCACTCCGCTCGGGCATGAAATCGGATTGATTTCGGAAAAAGACTTTGTGAATTTCGAGCGAAAAAAGTCGTGCGTAGAATCGCTTATTTCCTTCGCCCGCCGCACGAGCGTGCGTGCAGGCGAAATCGACGACTATCTGAAATCAGTCGATTCCGAACCGATGAAGCAGGGGAGGAAGCTCTACGACATCCTGCTTCGCAACGAAATCACCTTCGCCGGCCTGTCCCGCGTCCTCCCCAAGCTCGCGCAACTGATCGAGGAAAAGGGAATGACGACCGAAGCGATCGAAGAAGCGGAGATCCAGATCAAGTACAACGGATATATCCAGCGGGAAAAATTCATCGCCGAAAAGTTGCATCGGCTCGAAAATATCGCCATCCCTGCCGATTTCGACTATCATTCGATGCAATCGCTCACGATCGAGGCACGGCAGAAACTCACGCGCATCCGCCCGACGACGATCGGCCAAGCTTCGCGTATCCCCGGGGTTTCGCCCGCCGACGTGAATGTCTTGCTTGTGAAATTCGGGAGATAACGCCGATTCGACCACAAAAAAAACACGAGAGAGGCGAACCTTCGCAGCTTGCCTCTCTCGTGTTCCACGTGGAACAATCCACCAAAGGAGAGTAGGGGGGGGGTGCACCGGATAGCGATTCCAATACTCACGATACACCCGGTCATCTGTCCGTCTAAATTCAACTGATACATACGAAAGATAACCGGAAAATTCTTGGGTTGCCACAACTCCTCATAAGAATAACAATAACGCATCCCTATGGCCTGCATCACCCTTCCGCTTCGCGGATTGTTCACATCGTGCGTCGCCGTAATATAGGGAAGCCCCATACGCCGCAACAGGTCGACGACAACCCGACAAGACTCCGTGCAGAACCCATTAATGCCAGAACTCTTTGCGAATGCAGCACCCCAGATCATGGCTATCGTCACCGCTCACATGAATGCAACCAACAGCTAAATCGCTATATTTCAGGTAAATCGCATAATACAAACCGCCGTTTCGAATCCACGTCTCGATATACCGGAGGTAAGACCGAGCGTCCTCCATATCTTTTAACGGGAACATCAGCAGAAAGACAGTGACCTCTTCGTCGCTTAAAAGCATAAATAAAGCGGACAAATCGCCGTCAGAAAAAGGGCGTAAAATCAACCGCTCGGTCTCAATACGAATCATGATCTCTTGAATTCAATTCATACATGGTATGGAATCACCGTATTTCCCCCCCCCCAAAAAAAACATGCGGTCACACAAGGAGACCGCATGTTTTCCGTACCAAAATTCGTATTTCCGAAGGTCAAGAGAAATTCATACACTACCTCCCGAAATACGCTCCTTATACTATATACTACTCGACGACCAACGTCCAGCCGTAGGGATCGTCGCAGCGGCCGTACTGAATATCCTGCAATTTGTTGTACATCTCCAAGCAGCGCTTGCCCGGTTCGTCACCGAACTTCCATTCGCGACCCGTTTCCTTGTCGTAGATATAGCCGATAGGCGAGATCACCGCAGCCGTTCCGCAGGCGGCACACTCTTCGAAGGTCGAGAGCTCGTCGACCGCAACGGGACGCTCCTCGACCTTCATCCCCATATCCTTCGCCAACTGCCGCAGGCTCTTGTTGGTGATCGAAGGCAGGATCGAGGTCGATTTCGGCGTAATGTAAGTATTGTCTTTGATACCGAAGAAATTGGCGGCGCCGCACTCCTCGATATATTTCCGGTGGACTGCATCGACGAACATCGAATTGGCATATCCCTCCCGGTTGGCCTCCTCGCCCGCTTCGAGGCTGGCGGCATAGTTGCCGCCGCACTTGACATCGCCCGTTCCACGTGGAGCAGCACGGTCATAATCGGGATTCACGATCACGCGAATCGGTTTGATGCCCTCCTTGAAATAGGCTCCGACAGGCGAGACGAAGACGCACACCATGAACTCTTTGGCGGGGTGTACGCCCAGGAAAGCACCCATGCCGATCTCCAAGGGTCGAAGATAGAGCGTCGCACCCGTCCCGTAGGGAGGTACGAACCGCTCGTTGGCCTTGACCACCATGCGGCACATCTCGACGAAGGTTTCGACGGGCAGTTCGGCCATGCAGAGTTTGCGGGCCGTCGCGGCGAAACGCTTGCCGTTCTCGTCGGGACGGAAGAGCCGCACCTTGCCGTCGGCGCCGCGAAAGGCTTTCAACCCCTCGAACGACTCGACGCCGTAATGCAGGCAGGGGGCCGACATGTGCACCGAAATATATTCGTCCTGCGTCAGTTCCGGCTCGCCCCATTTGCCGTCCTTGTAGGAGATGCGGACGTTGTAATCCGTCTTGTGATAGTTAAACGGCAACGCCGCCCAATCCACGTTTTCCATAATCTTAAAGAGTTTAAGAGGTTTTTATCCAACGACCGCACCGCTGTTTACCGGAGCCGCCGGTTCCAGCAGCACGAGTTTGCCCACAGCATCCTCGCCCATGAGGATCATACCGCGCGACTCGATTCCTTTGAGCGTACGGGGTTCGAGATTGACGAGCACCAACACCTGCCGACCGACCAGCTCCTCGGGCGTATAATGTTCGGCGATGCCCGACACGATCTCACGCCGGTCGATACCCGTGTCGACAGTCAGCTTCAACAGCTTCTTGGTCTTGGCGACCTTCTCGGCCGCAAGAATGGTCGAAACACGTATATCCATGCGTTGGAAATCATCGAACGATATACTATCTTTCTGAGGATCAATATTTTGAGACGACTCTGCCGCCAAATTTGCCTCTTTGGTCGCCGCCAGCTTATCGAGCTGCGCCTGGATAACGTCGTCCTCGATCTTCTCGAAAAGCAACTCGGGCGTCCCGATCCGGTGACCGGCGGCAACGAGATCGGTCGCCCCGATACGCTCCCAGTCCAACGGTTCGAGCCGCAGCATCGCCAGTAACTTGGCCGCGGTGAAGGGCATGAAGGGTTCGACGACGATCGAGAGGTTGGCCGTGATCTGCAAGGCGATGTTGAGGATCGTCTTCACCCGTTCGGGATCGGTCTTGACGAGTTTCCACGGCTCGCAGTCGGCCAGATACTTGTTGCCGATGCGCGCCACGTTCATCGCCTCCTTCAACGCCTCGCGGAAGCGGTAGTTCTCGATATTCTGTTCGAGCGTCGCCTTCACCGCCTGCAATTCGGCCAGCGTCTCGCGGTCGTAATCAGTGAGGGTACCGCATGCGGGAACCTCGCCGCCGTAGTATTTCTGCGTGAGCACCAGCGCGCGGTTGACGAAGTTGCCCAGCACGGCCACCAGTTCGTTGTTGTTGCGCGCCTGGAAATCCTTCCACGTGAAGTCGTTGTCCTTCGATTCGGGCGCATTGGCGCACAGCACGTAGCGCAGCACGTCCTCCTTGCCCGGAAACTCGTCGAGGTATTCGTGCAGCCAGACAGCCCAGTTGCGCGACGTGGAGATCTTGTCGCCTTCGAGATTGAGGAACTCGTTGGCCGGCACGTTCTCGGGCAGGATGTACTCGCCGTGCGCTTTGAGCATCGACGGGAAGACGATGCAGTGGAAGACGATATTGTCCTTGCCAATGAAGTGCACCATCTTGGTTCCGGAGTCCTTCCAATAACGCTCCCAGTCTGGCGTCAGCTCCTTCGTGGCGGATATATAGCCGATCGGCGCGTCGAACCACACGTAGAGCACCTTGCCCTCGGCCCCCTCGACCGGAACGGGGATGCCCCAGTCCAGATCACGGCTCACGGCACGCGGCTGCAATCCCAGATCGAGCCAGCTCTTGCACTGCCCGTAGACGTTGGGACGCCACTCCTTGTGCCCTTCGAGAATCCACTCGCGCAGAAATCCCTCGTACTTGTCGAGCGGCAGGTACCAGTGCTTGGTCTCACGCTTGACGAGCGGCGAACCGGACAACGCGCTGTGGGGTGCGATCAGTTCGTCGGGCGAAAGCGTCGACCCGCACTTCTCGCACTGGTCGCCGTAGGCCTTTTCGTTCTGGCAGTGGGGACAGGTGCCCACGATATAACGGTCGGCCAGAAACTGCTGCGCCTCCTCGTCGTAGTACTGCTCGGAGGTCTTCTCGATGAACTTGCCCTCGGCGTAGAGCTTGCGGAAGAAATCCGACGCCGTTTGGGCATGGACGGGCGACGAGGTGCGCGAATAGATGTCGAACGACATGCCGAGCCGTTCGAACGAACGCTTGATGAGGTTGTGGTAGCGGTCGATGATCTCCTTGGGCGAGACCCCCTCCTTGCGCGCCTTGATCGTGATCGCCACGCCGTGCTCGTCGCTGCCGCAGATCGACAGCACGTCGCGCCCGCGGCGGCGCAGATAGCGCGTGTAGATGTCGGACGGGATGTAGACCCCCGCCAGATGACCGATATGCACCGGCCCGTTGGCATAGGGGAGCGCCGACGTCACCAGATAGCGTTTGAACTCTTTTGCCATATTCTTGAATTTCTCTCTTCGTTTTCCTCTTTTTCGAAATACTATGTGACAAAATTACGAAATCCGCATCAAAAAGCCTAAGAAAAAGAAGAATGAAATTCAAGAGATGAAATAATCATGGTTGCGCGCAGCGCACAACACTTCCGCATTGCACCGGAGGAGGAATCAGATCGGACAGCGGTTCGAGCGCCCGGAGCGGGTGTGCAAAACAGCGCAGTCTTTTGTGCCCGCTCAGTGAGAACCGCCGTCCGATCCCGACGAAGGTGCCCTGCGGACACTTTTGGCGCCACCTTTTGTCACCAAAAGGTGGCAAAAACTGCTCCTCGCAGGAAAAATCGAATTGAAGTGCGGGATATTTCTGACATGTTCACAGACAAATTCTGCTAAAAATATTCGTTCGTCGGCCGTGGCCGAAGCCTCTGCCGCAATATGCCTCCTACGCAGGCATCGACCCGCAAATAGAGCAGTTCTGCGGCGACCCGGCCGAGCCGTGCGGAAAGCCGAACAGCCGAAGCCGGACCGGACGCACCGCCGCAACAGGGTAAGGAAATCCCGCCGCAGTGTTATTTTACAAACAGACGAGTGCGTATTTCTGAAAATAAATGCGTACATTTGCGGGACGCGACCGGAGCCGCCGGACGAAGACGGCGACCGCCTGCGGATTCCGCCGCATCGGGCAGCGGGAGGCTCCGGCGCCGGCTCGAAACCCGAATTTGACAAGAGAATGGGATTCAACGCATTAAGATATACTTTAAAATTCAACGCATTATGGCAACAATCGATTCTTACGATTTCAAGGGCAAACGCGCGATCGTCCGCGTGGACTTCAACGTGCCTCTGGATGAAAACGGTAAAATCACCGACGACACCCGCATCCGCGGGGCGCTTCCCACGCTGAAAAAGGTGCTCGCCGACGGCGGCAGCCTCGTCATCATGTCGCACATGGGCAAGCCCAAAGGCAAGGTCAACCCCAAGTTCTCGCTGAGCCAGATCGTCGACGCCGTGAGCGAAAAACTGGGCGTGCCCGTCAAGTTCGCTCCCGACTGCGCCAAGGCTGCCGAGGCCGCTGCGGCGCTCAAACCGGGCGAGGCGCTGATGCTCGAAAACCTCCGCTTCTACCCCGAAGAGGAGGGCAAGCCCGTGGGCATCGAGAAGGAGGATCCCGCCTACGAGGAGGCCAAGAAGGCGATGAAGGCTTCGCAGAAGGAGTTCGCCAAGACGCTGGCTTCGTACGCCGACTGCTATATCAACGACGCCTTCGGAACGGCGCACCGCAAGCACGCCTCGACGGCCGTGATCGCCGACTACTTCGACGCCGGCAACAAGATGCTGGGCTACCTCATGGAGAAGGAGGTGAAAGCCGTCGACAACATCCTGAGCGACATCAAACGTCCCTTCACGGCCATCATGGGCGGCTCGAAGGTATCGACCAAGATCGGCATCATCGAAAACCTGATGGACAAGGTCGACAACCTGATCCTCTGCGGCGGCATGACCTTCACCTTCGCCAAGGCGCAGGGCGGCAAGATCGGCAACTCGATCTGCGAGGACGACAAACTGCAACTGGCGCTCGACATCATCGCCAAGGCCAAGGCCAAAGGCGTGAATCTGGTGCTGGGCACCGACTGCGTGGCGGCCGACGCCTTCTCGAACGACGCCAATACGCAGATCTGCCCCGTGAACGACATCCCCGACGGCTGGGAGGGCATGGATGCCGGTCCCGCATCGCGCAAGGCTTTCGCCGCCGCGATCGAAGGCGCCAAGACCATTCTGTGGAACGGCCCTGCCGGCGTATTCGAGTTCGACAAGTTCGCCGAAGGATCGCGCGCGATCGCCGAAGCGATCGCCAAGGCGACGGCCGAGGGCGCTTTCTCGCTCATCGGCGGCGGCGACTCGGTGGCATGCATCAACAAGTTCGGCATGGCCGATCAGGTATCCTACATCTCGACCGGCGGCGGCGCGCTGCTCGAAGCCATCGAGGGCAAGGAACTTCCGGGCGTAGCCGCTATCTGCAAGAAATAATGCGTCCCGAACGCTGATGTCCGAAAGAGCTGTCCTTCTGCCGAAGGCGGCTCTTTCATGTTTAAAACAAAGAACCCAGATGAAAAAAGTCATTCTTTTTGCAACGCTCGCCTGTATGATGAGTTGCAACGACAAAACAGCCAAAACGCCGGCCATCGACCCGTCGAATTTCGACCTGTCGGTAGCCCCGAACGAAGATTTCTACCAGTACGCCACCGGCGGATGGCAGGCCAAGAACCCGCTGAAACCCGAATTCTCGCGCTTCGGCTCGTTCGACGTGCTGCGCGAGAACAACGAGGTGCGCATCAACGACCTCTTTCAGGAGATGACCAAGATCGAGGCCGCGCCGGGTTCGGTCGACCAGAAGATCTCCGACCTCTACAAAATGGGGCTCGATTCGGTACGTCTGAACAAGGAGGGCGCCAAACCGGTCAAGGCCGACCTGGCCGCGATCATGCAGGTCGAAAAGGGACCCGCGCTGACCAAGGTGCTCACGGAGATGATGCTCGACGTGGGCAATCCGCTCTTCGCCTTCGGCGTGATGGCCGACCTGATGGACAGCAACACCAACGCCTTCTACCTCGAACAGAGCGGTCTGGGCATGGGTAACCGCGACTACTACCTCGAAGAGTCGAACGCCGCCCTGAAAAAAGGCTACGAGGAGCTGCTCGCCAAACTCTTCGTCCTTTCGGGCACGGAGGAGGCCGAGGCGAAGCGGGCCGCAGCCGACGTCGTGGCCTTCGAAACCGAACTGGCCCGCGCCTCGTGGTCGAACGTCGAGTTGCGCGACATCGCCCGCAGCTACAATCCGATGAGCGTCGCCGACCTCAAAAAGAGATACGACGCCATCGACTGGGAGGTGCTTTTCGATGAACTGGGCAAGGTACAGGTCGCAGGGATCGACCGTGCCATCGTCGGACAGCCGAGTTTCTTCGAGGGGATGAACAAACTGGTCAAACAGACCCCGATCGAGACGCTACGCTACTACCTGGCCGCTCAATACCTCACCAGCGCGGCATCCTACCTGAGCGACGACTTCTATGCCGCTTCGTTCGACTTCTTCGGCCGTCAGATGGCCGGCAAGGAGGAGCAGCGTCCCCGCTGGAAACGCGCCATGTCGATCCCCAACTCGGTGTTGGGCGAGGCCGTAGGCGAGATGTACGTCGCCAAATACTTCCCTGCCAAGGACAAGGAGCGGATGCTCGAACTGGTCGGGAACCTGCAAACGGCGCTCGGCGAGCACATCGCCGCTCTCGACTGGATGTCGGACGCCACGAAAGCCAAGGCGCAGGAGAAGCTGGCGTCGTTCCACGTCAAGATCGGCTATCCCGACAAGTGGAAGGACTATTCGACGCTCACGATCGATCCCTCCGAGAGCTACTGGCAGAACATCAAGGCCGCGAGCCTGTGGGGCACGCTCGACAATCTGCGCAAGTTCGGCAAGCCGGTCGACAAGGACGAATGGCTCATGTCGCCGCAGACGGTCAACGCCTACTACAATCCCACGACCAACGAGATCTGCTTCCCTGCGGCCATTCTCCAGCCGCCGTTCTACAACCCCGATGCCGATGACGCGGTCAACTACGGCGCCATCGGCGTGGTGATCGGCCACGAGATGACCCACGGATTCGACGACCAGGGCCGCAACTTCGACAAGGACGGCAACATGAACAACTGGTGGACCGAAGAGGACGCCGCCGCGTTCAAGGCCAAGACCGACATTCTGGTCAAGCAGTTCGATGCGATCGAGGTACTGCCCGCCAAGGGGGATCAACCGGCCCTCTTCGCCAACGGCGCGCTCTGCCTGGGCGAGAACATCGCCGACCAGGGCGGTCTGCGCGTCGCCTACACGGCCTACCACAATTCGCTCGAAGGCAAGGAGAAGCCCGCACCGATCGACGGCTTCACCCCCGAACAACGCTTCTATCTGGCCTACGCACAACTCTGGGCGCAGAACATCCGCGACGAGGAGATCGCACGTCTCACCAAGCTCGACGTACACTCGCTGGGCAAGTGGCGCGTCGACGCCACGCTGCGCAACCTGCAAGACTTTTACGATGCCTTCTCGATCACCGACGGCGCGATGTACATGCCCGTCGAGGAGCGCGTGATCATCTGGTAACCTCTCCGAAAATCCGGTACGCAACCACCCCGAAAGTCCCTCCGCGGAGACTTTCGGGGCTTTCTTACGGCACGGGACGGCGACAAAGCTAGGCTCCCGCATTCGCTTTCCGGAAAAGAATCCCTATATTTACACGACCTAAATCCATCCGAAATGAAACGTATTCTTCCGATCGGCATTCTGCTGATGCTGTCGTATTCCCTTTCGGCCTTCGGAACCTCCTCGCCGAGACCCGCCGGGATGACCGTCGAGACCTGCACGGTCGACGGACTAGAACGCACCTACCGCCTCTATCTGCCCGAAGGAGTGCCCGACGACGCGCCGCTCGTCTTCGTGCTGCACGGCTACGGAGGCAATTTCAACCTCGACCGCTACGGCATGAACGAAGCGGCCGACCGCCACGGCTTCGCCGTCTGCTACCCGCAGGGCATGAAGGACGGCCGCGGCAAAACCTGCTGGAACGTCGGGTACCCGTTCCAGGCCGACATGACCGTCGACGACGTGTCGTTCCTCTGCGAACTGGCCGGTCTGTTGCAGGACAAGTACGGCCTGAGCCGGAAAAACACGTTCTGTACCGGCATGTCGAACGGCGGCGAGATGTGTTACCTGCTCGCCTACTCCCGTCCCGACGTCTTCGCTGCCGTCGCACCGGTTTCGGGGCTGACGCTGGAATGGATGTACCGCGACTGCGACACGCCGGCGCCGATCCCGCTCTTCGAGATCCACGGTACCGAAGATCGCACCTCCGCGTGGGAGGGCGATCTGGAAAACAAGGGCGGCTGGGGCGCCTACCTGCCCGTCGAGATCGCCGTCGGCTACTGGGTCGCCGCCAACCGCTGCGTGCGCGAACAGACCGATACGCTGGCCCTGCGGCGGCATCCCGTGGTGGCGCACCGCTTCGTCGGGGGCACCGGCGGCAACGAAGTCTGGCTCTACGAGGTCGTAGACGGCGGACACAGCTGGGCCGAGAAGGATATGGACACCTCCGAAGAGATATGGCGTTTCTTCGGCCGGTTCGTGAAATAGCCCGCGGCGGCTGTACGACGACGGGACGGGGTGCGATGCCCCGTCCCGCCGTTTTTGGTGCGGTATTTGGACGACAGCGGTCAACGTCTTAAAATCATACGACTATGAAAAACTGGATTCTGACGGCCGCCGCACTCTTCGTCTTCACGACGGCCGCAACGGCGGCGGCAAACGCTCCCGACGACGACAAACGCCCCGACCGGACGCCCATGAAAGGGCGGATGGTCGAAAACCGCACGGTAAAATTCGATGCGCTGCCCGAAGCCGCACAGGCCTTCATCCGCGACTTCTACGCAAAAGACCGTGTCGAACGCATCCGCTTCGACCCTTCGGCGCACCTCTTCGCCTACAAGGTGCGGCTCGACAACGGCGATGAAATCATGTTTTCGCAAAACGGTGCATGGACCGACATCGAGAGTGCCGACGGCATCCCGATGAAGCTGATTCCTCAACAGGTCGCCGACTATGTGAAGAACAAATACTCGGGCCAGACCGTCACCGACATCGGGCTCGAACGCAACGGAATTTCGGTGCGGCTCGCCGATCAGACGGAGCTGCTCTTCGATTCGGACGAGCACAACCTCCGGCAACACATGGCCGGCACACGGACGAAAGGCTCCGGTGACCGCATGATGCGGCACCACGGCAACTCGCGATAGCGCACCGGTTTCTCCGGATGAATCCCCCCCCCGACCTCTGTCCGTAAGCGAGCGCTCCGTCTGCAAATCGTTGCAGAC